>JAAHTG010002453.1_pt1 | contig 10553 bp, 8 predicted proteins | sample 6116081 | NCBI WGS metagenome assembly JAAHTG01 (sample SAMN13939989, study PRJNA603662) | sponge metagenome | isolation source: marine sponge | host: Mycale hentscheli | place: New Zealand | collected 2005
TAGTATCAGATTGGGTAAATGTTTCAAACCCAAATGGAGTTTGGTATGACCCCTCCCAACTTTGGGTTACATTTATAATTTGATCTACAGTATAATTTGTATCTTCTACAAAGTTAGGTAAAGTACCCCCTTGTGAACCTGTAATATTTTCAATTGGGGTAGATTCAAACTCACTAGAAGGGGTATAGATTCTAGAGCCGCTTAATAAGCCTGATGTTTGGCCTATACTTCCCGTATACTCTTGCTCAGAGTATGATGGTAAAGGATCAGGATATTTTTGTCTTTCTAATAAATGTTGTTTAATAGAAATACCGGTAACTGATGAAACTTTAGATGGAATAAAATCTTTAATAGTTTTCCAAAGTGAATTATCAAAGAATTTAATTAATCTAATAAAATCATTCCAATCATAGTTACTTGTATATTTTAAGAAATAATTATCTCTTAAAGCATCTAAGTCTGGGTAGTTGGTTGAGCCAGAAGCAATTTGTCTAGGGTCACCTATATATTCTCCAATATTAAAATATCCTAATGAATCAATAATATCATCATTAATTTGGTTTGTTGGAGATAATACTACTTCAACTTGATTTACTGTGTCCGTATAAGCATCATCAGTTTTAGTATCTTGTTGTATTGACCTAATATTAGATAATTGTTGATTACCTTCAGGTAAATTTAAATCTACTTGTCTAATTTTATCTGTGATACGATTTTTAATACCAACTGCTGGTTGGTCCATAAACACATATTCTCTATTAGGAGTAAATCTCCCACCTCTAGTAGTAAATTGGTTACCTGATCCAAATGAGTCTATAGTATTCCAAGATCCTGTTACTTTTGGGTGAACTGAGTTTGATCCTGTGTATAATTCTCCACCTAAAGCTGCTCTAAATGCTAATTGAACTGATCCACTATTAATACCATTGCCTTCAATGGATTGTGGGTTCATTACGTAATCATCAAATATACTTTGAGATAATGGAACTGAGTAGTATCTAATTTCTTGATATGAACCGCTAAATGCAGTATGACTGTTTACATTAACTCTATTATCTGATGGGAATGATGAAATTGTACCTACAGTCCATTGGTTTGAATCACCAGTTACTGAAGAAGTAGCTGTAAATCCAATTTGTGAACCATTAGAACCAGAGTAAATACTATTAGCAGCATATAAATAAAAATCATTACCTTCTCTAGTAGCAGCTACAGACCAAAAATCACCATTATAAAATGGTAAGTAAATACTAGCTGATACTTCTGGGAATGAAAACCAATCAGGAACTAATTTTAATGTAGCGTATTCATAATATGGATCAATTGTTGAACCACTAAATGAACCTGAAGTATATCCTGAACCAGTATATTCTAAGACAATATAAGCATTAGAATCTAAACTCCATAATACTTGATCTGTGGAATTAATACCTGAAGTTAAGCCTGGGGGTTGGAATCTAAATTCTACAGTTTCAGGGCGGTCTTCTGATGATAACCATTCTGGGGAGAGTATCCAATCTGTGTTGATGTAACCATCTTTAGCAGTAGCGAATTTATAATTAAATTGTTCAAACCAGTAATCCCAATCATTAGTATTATTTTTATCTTTACCTCCGAATTCGTTAATTCTTAATAAAGTATTTGGAATACCATAAATAGTAGCTAATGTTCTAATACCATCTACTGTACCTTTTTTCTTATATAAATAAGATAAATTATTGTAAATGCGTTTATATAAACGTTTATTTACATCATCTTGAGGTAAAATTTCATTTGAACCCGTTATAGAGTTATTTACATATTCATACCCACTAGGAGTAGGTAAAGAACCTGTCATATTAGGGAAGGGGAAGTAACTACCTGATGGAGTTAAACCTAAAGTAGAAACAAATAAATTAAATGAACTAAATTGATTTTCGTATAGATTAAAACCTAAATCACGTAATTGTTGCGCGATTAAATCGCGTGAAATTCCTGAATCAATGCGGTTATCATTATTCCATTTGTTTGTTATATCTTTGATGTAAACCCATATATTTTCATCATAAAAATGACCTACCATATTAGTAAAGTCTAGATATGGTTGGTTTGCTATATCTTCTCTAATATACTCAGGTATAGCATAATAAACCCAATCTTGATTATTTTCATCATATAATGAAGCTGTAGCTAAACTAGATGTAATCCAATTTTGAGCTAAAGTACTAGTAGAAGAAGCTTGATCATAAGGTTGATCTGAATTGGTTTTGGGGTATGATTTTGAACCTGAGGTATAATATAAGTAGTATTCATAATTATCAAATTCATTAATAGTTTCATTAATTAAATTTTGATAATAAGCAGTAGATCCGGAAGAGTTTACTATAGAAATTCCGGAACCTGAAGAAGCGGAATCAGTCCAACTTTCAATTTGTTCTAATTTATAAAAGAAATTACTTAAACGTTTTTCTACTGAGGAGAATTTGATAAAATTACTAAAGTCAGTATAATCTACATTAATTTGAATACTAGGATCTTCGTAAAAACTATTAATTTGTTGTAATGAAGAAGTTAAAGAAGTATTAATTAAACTTTCATAGTTAATAGCTTCGGTAGAATTATTAACTTGGCCTTTAATTTTAAGATTTAAATTAGGTCCCTTTAATTTAATTGAATTATCTACAATTATAGGGGTGTTAATTAATTCTACTAAATAAGCTATAGGTTCAGCTATTTGTTCAACTACCCATAAAGTATCTTTTAGTTGATATTGTGGGGGTAAGGGTTCATATAACTTAATTAATACTGTATCAGTATCTAATAAAATATTATTAGCTATAACTAATTGATTATTACCTAAATTTAAGTAAAAATCAGGGTAGTATTCATCTGTGTTTCTTTCTTGGATAAAATCTAAAGAAGATGAAATGATATTTTCTGTAGATATATCATTAGAATCTAATCTAATTTCAGTTCTATTTGATGAAATTTCTGAGATATAATATCTTTGGTCAAAATTAGAAGCTAATCTTGTTGAAAGAAAATTATAAAAAGTATTATAATTACCATCAAGATATCCTTCTGAGTTTAAATCTTCTTTAGGGTTTATAACTAAAATGTTATCTTCTAAAGTATAATTAGTGTAACTAGGAGAAACTTCAGAAGGAGGGAAAACTAAACCTCCATTATTTGGGTTATAGATATAATATTCTATATAATCTGTAGAAGGATTAAATAATGTACTTACTTCTATTGAAGAAATAAGATTTTCATCTGAAGTAGAGTAATCTTCTAGTTCAAATGTTGTAGGATCTACAGGTATAATTCGAGCTTCAACCATAATTAATTATTTCTTCTTTCTTCTCTACGTTTTTTTCTTGCCTCTCTACGTTCTTCTCTACGTTCTTTACGTTTTTCTTTACGAGTTTGTTCCTCTTCAGGAGTTAAATTTTCAAGATTAACATCAAATTCTGTAGGAATTTCTAAGTCTGGGATTTCTGGGATTGAAGGGAAATTAAACCCTGCTGTATCTAATACATCGGCTATAGTATTAATAGCACCGTTTCTTTCTTCGAGTAATTGTCTTCTTAATTCCGTAATTTCTTGTTGTAATGCTTCTATTTCAGTAGTTAAAGGATTATAACCAATATAATCGGTACTAGTAGTAATCAAGGTTTCATGAGAATTATTTCCTGTTTTTGGAATTAAGAAAAATAATTTATCATACAATAAAAAAAATTCATCCACAGATACATCCTGTACTGCTACAGATCCTGTAGGGAGGGGGACTAATTGAGTAAACTCAGTATCTATTACTTTAGGATACTGGGTTTTACTGAATGAATTTTTTGTTAAATTTACTTGTTGTTTCATTACCCATTAACTACTTTAAAGTAGTAATTGTCATCATAAATTGTATTACTACCTTCACTATCTACTTGAATTAAAATTTTGTAATATCTTTCAGGTTCTAAACCATTCATATAGATATCAAAATAACTAGAAGATACATCAGCACTAATTCTAGTATAATTACTATCAAAATCTACTACATACTCATTAGTATCTAAATCTTTTATAGCATACCAAGCAGACCCAGAAGGGAGGTAATATTGGTTAGTATACAAAGAAGAAGTTGACCAGACACGAGCAGGATATTTAGGTCTACAATTTATTCTAAATCTATTTACACTTTCTGAGTAGAATATACCTGGGTTTTCTGCTAAATCAATAAAAGCATTGGGTTGGAATAATTCTGTTATAGTTGAAGAACCTGTATTCCAACTTGAATCATCCCATTTAATTTCTAATTCAGGAGGGTAAATTGTATTAGTATCAATACTATAATATTGCATTACAGGTTGGATCTGTTTATTAGTATTAAATTCAGCTCCATTTTCCCATTTAATTATAAACCCATTATTATTCATTGAACCACTATACCATTCACTAACTATAGTAGTAACGTTTACATTTAAATCTTTTTCAGTACGTGGACCAAAACTTTGAGTTACTTTAAAGCGTGTAGTAACTCCTCCAACACTTTTTCTAACAAACCAACTACCACCTCCTTGGGGGGCGTAAGTAGCATCATAATAACTAGAAATTACATATGAACCTGAGGTTCCGGAGACATCCCAGCTAGATCCACCCTCAAAATCAGCAGAATTCCAACAAGCTCCATCAGAAGTTATAGGTTGGTCTAAATAGGTACCTGTACCTTGATTCCAAGATTTATTAATTGGGAAAATAACTACATCTGAATCTTCTACAATTCCTTGGGCAGTTGCTATGTATGATTTTAAATTTGCGTCCCAACTACCTGTTACTTTAGAATTTATTATATCTTGTATTTCATCTGTGTCAAAAGCAATTATAGATCTTGCTACTGAGGGGCTGCTATCTAAGGCAAAATTTAAATTAGATAATTGATTAATAGGATCTATCCCTGTATTCATTGAAGGGTACATTGAATAAAGAGAAGTATCTTTATAAGGGAAAAGTTTATATACTGCCATAATATTATAAGTTAACTATTTTACCTTTAATATCACTATTTGGGAATCTAACTTCAAAAATCATAGGATCGATTGAAGGATATAATACTCCATCTATAGTAGCTCCTTCAGCATCATATGCATATGGAGAATAATTTCCACCAGTTTTATTAGAGAAATAAATATTTTTTACAGTTTGAACACCTTCAATTCTATCTAATAAATTATAAATATCTCTATAAATTATAGGTTCATTAATTTGCCAATTTCTAACATTAAAATAATTTTGTAAAGATAAAATACATCTTCTTAAAACATCATTATTATTAAAATTAGGTAAAATTATAATTTCAAAATCAATACCTATATTAACTATAAAAGCATCTTTAATAGCAACTGAGTCCCCAATTGTTCTAAACTGGGAAAGATATGTAGATAAATTTTGTTTTAATGATGGGCTTGCTGTTGTCAAAAAATTATTAGCATCAAAAGCTAAAACATATAAATCAATATTAGCTCCTGTATTAGCTTCTGCTTTTGCTTTTTCAGTGTACACTTTAGCAATTTTTCCATATTTAGGAAGCATTGATAATGCTCTTACAGTATAGTCATCTGGAGTAACCGTTCTGTATTGAGTGTTAAAATTAGAAATAATATTTTGTCTTAATTCTTGTAAGGTATCTCCACCCCTACCACCAGAAGCCGCTCTAGGGTTGTTTACGACTACTGAATTGAAAGAAGCATTATAATCAGCACCTCCAGTTCCATTAAAATTAACAAAAGTTTTATTAATTTGAGTAACATTAGTTAATGTATTAGCATTAACATTAGCATTTACACCACCACCTGTTAGATATCTTACAGTTAAATCACCAGTAGGTGCTATACCATAAGTAGGAGTAAATATAAAGTTTGTAGGTGAATAAGCTGTTGTAAGTTTATTTTTTTCAAAAGGTAAACCTAATCCTACATTATCAGCATTAGGAGTAATTTCTTCTTCTACATCTTGGGTAGTACCAGCACCAAATTGGATTTCTAATGAACCACTATTAATAAAACGAGTTGCAAATCTACGTTGGGTTTGTTTTAATTGGAGTAAATAAGGTGCATCTCCTTCATTTAGATAATTATTAGGGTCGTTAGGATTAGTATTACGAATTGAATCGTAAACCATTTCTTCAGCTAAATAAGGTACTTCATACCAAGTATTACCATTGCTATCTACTATATCTAAAATACCAACAATATTACTATCATTAATAGTAGTTGTATAGAATTCTATTGGGGTAGAACCTACTGAAATGGTAGTTTCTTTAATTGTAGATGAAATAGCTTTTCTGGTTTTCTTAAGAAGGTAAGATGTAGGTCTATTATTACTATCTACAGTATATACAGTAGCTTCAGTAGGGTCTTGGGAGCTAGATACAGTAAAATCTACAGGATCTTCAGTTAAAAAATTAATATTTGTATTAGATAATGAATTAATTTGGGTATTACTACTAATTAAAAGTGCATAATTATAATCAGGTGAATATTGATTAATACCTGAAGTTACTGAGGGGGTAGTTTGGTAAAAATCTACATCAACACTAGCTACTCCCGTAACTTGAGGTTTATAACCCATTACATATGCTAAATCAAATAAATTTTCAAATTTACGAGCATACTGAGTAAACGTTTCTTGGAATTGGTTATCTTGATAGAAAGTTAAAACGTCACCTATATAGGATGCCATTTCCATAAACATCATACCAGGTGAAGCTTCACTAAAATCAGTATAAGTTGTAGGGAAATATGTTTTAGAATAATTAACTAAAGCTGATCTTAAATCAGCAAAGTCTTTATTTACATATTTTATGTCTCTTGCTTGTGCCATTATCCAAAGTTAATTTCGATTTCATCAGTTATCCCCTGTTGGGGCAATGAATATTTTATTGTTACTGTAATAGTGTTAGTGGTATCATTACCTATGATATTTACTTCATTTAATCGTATTGAAGGATAATATTCTTGAAGTTTAATAATAATATGATCTTCTATACCATCAAAAGTATCATTAGCTATTTGTTCAAATAAAAAACTTCTTAAACCTCCACCAAAAAGAGGATTATCGGGCCTTTCACCCGGTTCTGTTAAAAAGTAATTAATTATATTATTTTTTAATGCTTCTTGACTTGTATAGGTACTAGTAAAACATTGAGGATTAGAAAAAGGAAGACCAACCCCTACTCCAACATTAGGTTGAAAGTCAGTAGCAGGTATTATTCTAGGTCTAAATGCCATTATCCTTTATTCATTAATCCCATAATTTGGTCTAAACCTACATTTCCTGCTGGTAACTGACTTCCTTCTCCTGATGTATTCATATTAGGGGATACTTGTAAGTTTCCTCCCATATTACGGGCATCTGTTGAATTAAAACTTAGGGTATCTTGTCCTGGTTTCATCCCATCTAATACACTCATCATGTTTTCTCTTAATTTTACTTTATCTGTTTCAGGTAAAGATTGAGGAGTTGTTTGGGGAACAACGGTTTCAGTTACTACAGTTTTTGGTGAACGAACAGCTTCAAGAAGGATATCTTTTAGTTCCTCCTGAATGGCAGTTCTCACTTCTTCTCTAATTACTTTTCTTAATTCATTCAATTTCATGGTTATAAATATTAGTTTAGTACGCTTTTAAACCATCTCTATCAATAATAAATTTTAATTCATCAATTAATACTTGAGGGTTTGAAGCAAATGAATATTCAGTTGATATCATAGTAATACCAGATTTATTTTTTCCTACTGCTCTATTTTCGTCTACTCTATCGGTAAAAGGTCTAGTTTCTATTTCTAAAATAAATCCTTTGTAAGTAGAATCATTAGGTGATGTTTGGGCTAATAATTCATTTTCATAAATAGTATCAATAGAATCAGATATTCCTGTTAGACTAGCATCAGGATTACAAAGTAAAATTAATACGTCTAACCTATCTAATAAATCTACACATTGAACTATTACAAATTGAACTGTTGCAAAGGCTGGGGATACTTGGTTGATTATAGATTGAAGAGGTGGGATATTAGGGGTACCATCAGATTTAAAAACAACAGTATCAGCTATTGTATCTAAATCATTTATAATAGAAGTTACAGCTCCTGGGATTAATGGGATGCCTTTAGCGACTTGGTTTATTCCAAAACTAGCTCCTCTTAAAACTTTAACTATTTGGGATAAGGCATCAGCAAAACTAGCGCCAAAATTTACACCTGTTGTAAATGAATCTAATAATTTACCTGTGTTGTTTAAATATTCTACAGCATTATTTCTTTGTTCTATAAGACGGGGTAGTTGAGTTGTACAAAATTCTTCTTTTAGTTGAGCTTTTATTTCATCAATATTATCTTGATTTTCCTCTAATGCAGATTCTACTTGATCTATAGCATATTCTCTAATTAGATCTAATACTAGTGGTATAATAAATTTAGATAATTTTTTAGCTTGTTTTAAAATTAACTCTCCTAATCTTTGTAATCCTTTGGCTTTTTGATCTTCAGGAATAGAATTTGAAAGGGATTCTATATTATTTGATAAACGTGATTGTAATTCTCTTTCGTTTTTTAGACTATTTTTTTGATTTCTTTCAGCTATTACTGTTAAAGGATCTTTTGATGGGGGTGGGGGTTGTAAATCTATAAAAAAAGCATTTCTAGTACCATCTCCAACAACACCATCAACTGTTAATCTAGATGCTCTTTGAAAAGCTTCAACAGCATCTTTAGTTTCATTTCTAAAGATACCATCAACCCCAAATACAGGTAACTTAAATCCTAAAGCAAGTAAAGATTCCTGTAGTTCTACTACTAAACCATTGGGTTTAGCCTCACTACCATCACCATTACGAAGAACTTCCGTAGAATTTAAGAAATTTTTTACCCTAGGATATAAATTTCTTTTTTGTTCTGTTGTAAGAGTAAGTTTAGTAGCCATTATACTGTTTTAGTTGTATCAGATAAAATATTAGATAATTCTGCTTTATAACTCCCTATATTATCATTAAAAGCTTTAGCAACTAAATTTGTAGGACTAAATGTTGAACCTGCTGGAGGGGTTATCTGTCTAGATAATGTACCAGTTAAAAATTCTAAATCATTTAAAATTTTACCTAGTAAATTTACTAAATCATCCCCTAAAACTATAGGTTGAGAAGTTTCTTTACCTCCTAAATATAATTCAGGAGTTTGAATTACCATTTCAGTTCTAGCATCTATATTAACTGATTCTAAGGTGTTAAGATTAATACTTTTTTGAGAAGATAATAAAATATGATCCTGAGTGGAATTAAATAACAATCTACCAGAATTTAGGATAATTTGTTCTCCCATATATGTGTTTGGGGTTGTAGGAGCAGTATTTCCTGAATATGATAAATAGTCGTTTTGAGATGATACTTTAATAGGGATTTTTTGTGTTGAAGTAAAATAAGCAGAAGACCCATCTAAATTTATATCTTCAGTAATTGAATTAAAACTAGGTTGTTCTGTATGTTTTTTATTAGTTAAAATAGTTAAAGGATCTCCAATTTTCCCAGTTGTAGACCAATTATTATTTATACCTCCAGTTCCATTAGGTACAGTATTACCAAATCGTAAAGAATTACCAAATCTTCCATCTATAATATAATCTCCTTCGTAAGGGAATGTTGGATTAGGAATATTATCTTCATTAAAGTAAGTTCCCGGCTTAAAGGGAGTTGGATTAGAAGGAGAGGGTTTATTAGGATTCCCAGTAAGTTCAACTTCTTGGTAACTTTTATTTTGAGTATTAGATGTAGTTTGTTCTTTAGGATATGGAAGGGGGTTTGATTGATTATTATTCCATAAATTTATAGGGGAAATATAGTAGAAAGTTAAATCATCAAAATCATATTGATGTTCTACATTGGCTAAAGGTAAAACTAAAACTATCTCATTAATTAAAGGATAATTTTTTAAATTGGGAAAAAAAGGTAATACTCCTGTTACTGTATCTTTTCCTTGTAATTGTAAAGATTGGAGGAATTGAACTGTAGCATGACCATTAGTAGTACCCCCAGTTTGATCTATATTTACTATTCTACCAGATATAATTTTCCCATTCAAATTTCTTACTAAATCTTGTAGTGAGAGATCTGAAGTAGAATTAGAAGAAATATTTCCTAAAAGGGCTTGTCCTGATTTTAATGTAGACATTATTTTTTATCTTGTAGTTTTTCCATTTCTTCAAGTAGTTGAGCTTTTTCTTCATCAGAAATACCTAAACCACCATCCTCAGATGTAGAATTTAAAGCACGCTGTACTAGCGTAGCCATTTTAATTAAGGCATCATCGTTTTTAACACCAATTTCCATATACTCTTTAATCAAAGGTACAATCAACGTTGCGTCACCTATATCGGTAACCATCGGTTTTAATTCGGAAATTAGCGCGGTAACTTGCGCTTCGCGGCGCTTTTGGTTATTATAAATTTCCTCGAGTAAATCCGAGAATTTCTTCTTACCAAATATTGTTTTTTCGAATTGTTGACTCATATTTATAGTGTTTATTCATGTAT
>JAAHTG010002455.1_pt1 | contig 10551 bp, 6 predicted proteins | sample 6116081 | NCBI WGS metagenome assembly JAAHTG01 (sample SAMN13939989, study PRJNA603662) | sponge metagenome | isolation source: marine sponge | host: Mycale hentscheli | place: New Zealand | collected 2005
CTTCTTGTGTACGTTTTGATTCATACATTTCCCATCCTTTACCTTGCATTTTACCATCTTTAGGACCTCGCTTGGATGATTTTAACCATAATACACCAACTCTATCTACTGATTTTTCAAAACACTCTTCATAGCATTGGGCATATATTGCTCCTTGCAAATCATAAGTTGTTTGTAAATGGTTAGATGTTTTAAAATCTATAACCCATCGTTCAACTTTCCCATCTATTTCAATCTCACATACCATATCACAAGTACCTGCTACTTTAATCTTATCTGAGAATAAATGTACTTCGGTTTCAATTAATTTTGGTTTGTAAGTTTCCCAAAAATCAACAAAACGTAAAAACATCTGCCATACTAATGTATCATATTGTGGGTAACCTGATGGAGATAAGAAATTTAATTCTTTACCATTTAGATAATCTTCAATCATTTCATGTGTTTGGGTACCTTGTTCACTTGCTTTACGAACAATATACTCAGATGAATATCCTACTTTTTTTAACCAATCCTCAAAAAATTTACCTTTAGGATAGGAACCTAAAACATATGTAATTGATGGGTAATATTTACCATTTCTACGATAATATCTAGAATCTGGCATTGTAATTTGCTTCGCATCATCAGAGACTTCTAAAATCCTGTTGTACGAATGCTTAATCTGTCTTTTACTCATAATAATTGTAATTTCCTCTCCATTAAGCCATATTGGTCTATGGGGTAGGTGTTTTGAATTAAATTTGTGAATTTTTCAAATCCCATTTCACTGGGGTCTTTATCATCCAAATCCATAAAGTAAACTTCTTTACCTTCGTTTATAAAATATTCAGCGAACTTCACAGCTTGCTTTTGGGCGTCAGTATCTAAAGCTATGTATATTTTTTCAACTTTAGAAGTGACAATTTTTTTCATTAAATTTCGTTGTATATTTTTACCTAACAACGGTATAGCGTTGCGTTTAATGGCTATAGCGTCAAATGGTCCCTCACATAGCACAAGTGGTATATCCCAATTGATAAACAATTCGAATGGAACTATATCGCGCGATACTTCTGGGTTTCTATACTTGATATATGGGTCTTTTTCAAATGATCGTCCTGTAAAATAGTTTAGATTACCACTTTCATCATATGATGGGATAATAACCATTTTAGCATATCTACCTGTTTCACAATATCCTATATTATATTTTTCAATATCATCAATAGTAATACCTCTTTTCTTAAGATATGAAAATGCATGTCTAGCTAATATATCTTTACTCCCTAAAATAGGTTTGTATTCCTGAGGTAATTTTAACTGTACTGTTGATTTTTCTCTTTTAACCTCAACTTCTGATCCAATCAATTTTTTTAGTTCTGCAAATTTTTCTGCAGAAGCAGAAATTTTCTTAAACAAAGAAGAAATACGACTTCCCTTCTTATTGCAAACCCAACAATGCCAAGGATTATATCCTTTTTTATTTTGGGAAAAATTGACTTCCAATTTAGGTTTGTGGTGATTGCAATAAGGACAATGATATGCTTTGTTCCCTCTTGCTGTTCTCTTACCACCTCCTAATACAGAATCTACTAAATTTACAAGTAGTTCATTTATCATAACGCGGAATATACGAAAGAATGTTTACATATCAAAGTCTCTAGTGTAGAACTTACCTAAAATGTTATCATTAAAGAATTCATCTGGTTTTTCTAATACTTGATATATCATTTGATATTTTACTTCGTAGTAAGTTAATAACTTTTTTGACGGAGCACAAATTACTATACGACGTTCAAAATTTTCTAGTGGTTCGTTATCCATAAACTCTCTTAGATGTTTATTTGAACCCCAATATGTTTGCCAATCAGATTCTTTTACTGCAAGTTTGTAAGCAGGTCTTCTACCTACTACACCTTCATATTCAGCTAATTCTCTTTTGGTTAATTTTACTTTACGGGTGAATTGTAGTATTTTTTTACCTATATATTCTTTACCTGTAGGTTTATGTATTATTCTATAGACAAATCCGTGTGTGTTATCCGGGAAATCGGAGATTTTCTCGATTTCCTTATTTTCATAAATCCAATTCATAATTGATTATTTAAGTATCTAAATTGACTATTATAGTAGTGTCGACTTCTTGAGAGATAGGAATTGGGTTTGATAATTTTCCTATCATTAGTAATTCGTTGCTTTCGTTATATAATCCCACTGTAGTAACGTATGGGGTAAAAAATGAACCAGTTACAAAATCATAGTATACATCATTATTACTTCCTGATAATAATGTTGGGTTTAATGAAAACTGAAATTCATTTTCATTGATAGTACATTTATATTGATTTTCGTATATTCTAAGTGATGATTGAAAATTAATAGTTAGATCATCTAAATTAGATAAACTTATTCCCATAGATCGACCTAATTGCTTGACCGAACCTGTTGTTAAAACTGTAATGCCATGTGAATAAAATATTTGTCCTACAACAGCATCAACTTCACCATCAAAAGATGATCCTGATTTTGAATTTAATATTATATTTCCTTCACCATCATCTTTAACATTATACTTTATACTATTATCTGATGCCGTAAATTCAAGTTCAAATGTGTATGGAACTATATTTTCCCCAAAAAGTTTTGCAGGGATAGATACTACTGATATTCTACTATCTGATCCTTCACCTGTAGGGAAAAACCTTGATTGTGTTAGTGATGATTGTAAATAATTTTCAAAGCTAGGAGTATTTCTAGGACCTATAAATCTATCATCTGATCTATTTACTCCTGGGATTATGCTTTGGGTAGGAACTAAATCTCCTCTACTTGAGGATAAATAGTTTGTGTAATATAATTGTTTTGCACTACTATATACAAGGTCTGGATATTGCTTACTAACAAATCCTGTTTGGAAAGAAGGGATTGGTGTAAATACATCAAAAGAACTTTTTTGACCTAAATAAACTTCAATCCCCACATTAGATGCTGTCATAGCTGTGCCAGTAAAAGAAAATTCTTTGCTGACATCAAATGGAGTTATAGTAACGTCCTTTGTGTTTAATTGTTTGAATGCACTCATTCATTAGAAGTCTAACTTAACTCTTACGAGAAGTTCTTTTGTAAAATCTTTAAGTAATGGTCTTGATAATTTAGCAACAGCTAATAATTCATTATTATCATTATATAATCCTACAGTTGTAATAAATGTTTGTGGATTATCAATAAATGAATTAAATAACACTTCACCTGTTGAACCTGATATAAATGATGGATTTTCAGAATAGTTAAATTCTTGATTTCTTGCTCTTACAAAAACAAAATCAGATGATAATGTTTCTTTTGAGTTAAGGGTAAAACCATAATTACTATTTCCAGCTAAATTAAATGAATTAAAAAGTTTTCTTGGATTATAATCTGCAGTATTAGAATTACGAGAAGAAGATAAAGCAACCCCACCCCCTGCAAAAGGTCCATCTAATGCTTCACCATTTAATAAAATTAAACCTACATCAGGTAAAAACCAACCATATGATCCTGAATTAGCAGTCCAACCATTAGCTTCTGTAGTTGTATAGACAGACCCAGCTGAACCTGAAACTAAATTAAATCTTCTACCTGCATCTGTAAATGTAACAGCTCCACCTAACCCACTATCATCTGTAAGTACCTGGCGTCCTTGTGATCCCGAAATATGAAGTGTCATTGTTCCTGGAAGTAATGATTCTTTATAACGTGCTCTTTCTATATTAAGAGCATAAAAATAATCAGAAACTTGATTACCAAATGTAAATGAAGCATTTTCATCCCCTAAAATCAAAGTACGGTATTGACCATAATTTGTTCTTGTTGGGGAAACACCATTTACTTGAGGATTATAAAGAGTACTACCACTACCCTTTGCATCACAATACGCAATTCCAAATTGAACAGCAGCAGAAGTTTCACCTGATCCTGTTTGGTAAATATCAAAGTAAAATTGTGATGTACTACTTGCAACTCCGGCTTGTGCCGAAGATGTGAAAAATGATGTTAAAGTAGGAGTATTATTACTCCAAGCTGCTGTTGTTACAGCCTCATTACTTAATACTAAATCTTCTGGATCGAGTCTTTTAAATCCCATGTTTTATATATTTTTTATGTTGTTGTTTTATTTACAATAACTGGTACTTGTAATCTTGCTCCACTATCTCTACCAATTACGTTTAATGTCGCATATAAAGCGGTTTGAGAACCAAATAATGTATTTACTCCGGTTGCTCGCAACGATAGTGTAGTTCCTATACTTGTTCTTGAAACGTTTGTACCATTGGTTATTGTTGGACTTGCTGTATTTAAAGCTTGTGCCGCTGCTGAATCAACTCCTGTAGCCGTAAATGCACTCATCAATCTAACATCTGAAATAGTAAACACATAACCTGAAGGTTCTGTAGTACTATTATTATCTAAGTAATTTAGAGTTTGTGGTGTTATTGATGTTTGTGCTGTTTGTTTAAGTATTACACTTGTTAACCCTAATGAAATAATAGGCATTTTAGCTGTACCACGAGGTAAAGTAGCCAATTTATATTTTAGCATTTGTGTTTCATCCGGAAATGCTTCTAAAAGAGGCATGTTTTCAATTGCTTCTCCATAAAATGCAGAACCTGATGGTTGTGTTGGATTGTATAGAGTATAATCGATTTCATCATCTCCTAGAGCAAATTGAGTAATATTGAATGTACCATCTCCTTTAGCTAGAAGCTCTCTACCTTTTTTAGTAAGGATGGCATCAATTGTTACTATTTGATTATTTAAATATCCCATTGTTGAATTATTGTTTTAGTTATAAATATACGATTTTTTTAATTTTTATCCAAGTTTCTTTATTCAGTATCATCATTTCTAAAAGCATTTTTAGCTTTTAACTGAGTTATTAAAGTTTGGACATTTCTTTTTTGAGTTACTGTTAAATCATTTGGTATAATATACCCACCACCTGAATATGTTTCTGCTCCATTGGTTCCTGCAAGAGGTGAAGAAATTGCATTTACTGTATTATCAGCATTTTTTCTTCTTCTAACAGTATATTGTTTAACACTTCCACTAGGTATAGGGATTGTTAAAGTTGATGGATCAGGGGAAACATATATTTTATTATATTGTCTAGTTGCCTGGGATCCTGTAGCATATCTGTTTGAATTAGTTGCACCTATAAATCCAAATGATCCTGTTTGGTTAGGAGAAAATGCACGAAAATTTGAAAAAAATCTAAAAGTATTATCTACAGACCCTGAAGCATAATCTGTAAATCCAACATCTGTAACACTGAAATCCTGTGTGATAGTAACAGATCCTGAAGTATAGGTTGTTCTAATTTCATCACCTCTTTCTATTAAAAGTGGTATATTATTATCTTCATATTGAGATAATGTTGAAGCAGATGGAAGAAATCTAAAATAATTATTAGGGTTAGTGTTATCAATTCCTTCCTGTACACCCCAAAAGCGTTGTTCAACACCCACATCATTAAATAAATTATTTTTCAAACAATAATTAAAATGGTGCATTATAGATAAAAACGGACCTTCCATTGCACTATAATGTGGTTGTGCTAAATCTTGAGTATCCGATATATTTAATATAAAATTGTTGAAGAAAATTAAACTAGCAAATGCAGGGATAGTACCTGGAGTACCAGTATATTTTATAGGACCATTTAATGTTAATGTACCACTTCCGGTTATAAAATTTACATTTTCTCTTGCCAATGGGTCTCCTACAACAGATTCTTGATTTCCAAATGTTCTTGTAAATTTATTGGAATTTGAAGCAACAGATAAAACTTGTGCCTCTCTTGGAAATCTCCTCCAAACTTGAGAAATACTACTTGTTGGTATTTGACCCTCATCAACTTGATTTGTTGATAGTATTGTGTATTTAGATCCTGGATTTCTAATTGATAATTTATCAAGAGAATTTAAACTATAATTAACATCTTCAAAAATTTCACTATCGTAAATAGCTGATAGTTTTCTATTTTTTTCAAATGTAGAAACTACATCTTGCAATTTAGTATTATCTCCTTCAATTTTTAAAACTTTAGGATCTATAGGTTTTCCTTTAATATCATCAAATGGAACTTCAATTAACTGATCTACTAAATAATCAACAGTATTAAAAATAGAGAAATTATAAAATGATTTTTGGAAATGAGCAAAATATATTGGATTTTTATCTATAGCAGCTGTTTTACCATATGATTTGTCACCACCCCAACTTCCAGTTTCTCCATCTATAAATGTATTATTACTACTTGCTGATGTGAAAAAATTATAATCTGCACTGATTACTTTACTACCCTCATATCGAGGTAAAATTACTTTTTTAGCTGTATAATTACTATCTGGAACTGCAGCTCGTTGTGCTGTTCTATCTAAAATTTGTGGGTTATTAGAAGCAGTTACTATACCATTATTATATTCAACTTTCATTAAGTATGAATTTAATCTACTACTACTAACATTATTTAATAATGGGTTAAATGATGGGTCATTTAATAAAGATTGTGTAGTTACTGTTAAAACAGTTCCACAAAGTTCTCCATTATAAAATTCAACTTGTGTTGCATCTGAATATGGAATATCACCTAAAACAGTTTCATATACTCCACTACAAACTTGGTTAACTATAGTAATATTTGATGATAAAAAATCATCAGGTTTTAGTACAATCTTTAAAGCATTTGAAGTTGAACCCCCAAAAGTAGCTTCGGGGACATTCAAATCATCCCCCACACTATACCCTGATCCTATTGAAGTTAAAGTAATTCCTGTTACTCTATTACTACTAACTACTATAGTAGCAATTGCTCCAATTCCTAAAGTGCTATATGTGTTGACAAGTGGGATGTTTGTGTAAGTGTTATTTGTCCCTCCTGTAAAGTTTTGAGTAATACTACCCAATAAGGCATCAGCCGTAGATGATAATCGCCCCACTAATGAACTATTGTCGACATTATATTCTTCTAACACACCCCCTGTACCACCTGAGAATGAACCAACTTCAATACTTGATGTTAATTCTAGATTTTCTCTAGTAATAGGGGTATTATAACCACCCTCGGGTGTTACTGCTATTTTAGTTACTTCTGATAACTGAACAGGTCTTATTCTGTTTCTTTCAAGTAAATGTTGTTTAATGACAATACCGGTTGAAACACTAGTTCGAGCAGGAACATAATTCTTTATTGCTTTAAATATTGAATTGTCAAAATATTTAATTAATCTTAGGTAATCAAAAACATTACCTTCAGTGTATTTTTCAAAATATTCTTTAGCAATTGATCTTAGTCCTGGATAGTAATCATCGGATGATGAAACAAATCTTGGATCTGCTAAAACATCTGATATGACACCAAAACCAAAGGTTTGTATAATATCGTCATTTATTTCCTCCTGTGGAGAAAATGATACTTCTAAACTATTTATATCTTCAGTATAGCTTCTGCTAATCTGATAATTTTGTTGTATGCTTCTAAGTGGTGATAATGTGTTGCCAAAAGCTTGACCATCATCAATTTGGATTTTATTATTAACTCTGTTTCGTAATCCAGCTGCTGGTTGGTCTAGGAAATATACTTCAGTATTAGTAGTACTATAAGGTAATATTGCTGAAGCTGATGGGTATTCTACAACATATACACTATCGGATGGTGTTGGGGTAGAATCACCACGATAAAATGATTGGGTTGTAAATAAATCTCCTGATCCTGTCCCACTAGTTGAACCAACTATAGCGGGATGAACTGATATAAATTCAACTGTATTAGCACTTGCAGTGGGGGAAATAAATGTACTTTCTAATTCATTACCTAAAGCAGCTCTAAAATTTACAAGATTAAATGAACTTGATGGTCCTGTAATGCTTGTTCCTTCAATAGATTCAGGATTCATCACATAATCATTAAATACAACTTCTGGTAGTGGTTTGGAATAGTATCTAAATTCTTGGAAACTTCCCGAGAATGCATTTGCAAGATTTTCTTGTATGAGGATATTACTACCAGGGTCTCCAATACGAACTCTACTACCATTACCTAAGTAAATTGATGATTCTGTTTTTGTAGATCCAAATTTATTCCAAGCTTCATTAATTGAAGCAGAAACATTTGAAACAATACTTGCAGATCCTTCAAATCCTATTTGATTTCCATCCCACCCATTATAAATTTTATTTTTAGCAAATAATGTATATGTGGTAGCACTTGAGCTAACACTTGCGCTTACATGGGTATCTCTTTGCAGCATTACACTCCACCATCCTTTATCAAAAAATGGTAAGTAGATAGGATCTGATGTCGCTATTCCACCATTAGCTGCTGAGCCTGACATTACAAGTCTCATATTTCCCCAATTTTCATATTCACTGGTTGTTGAACCTGAATATGAACCTGTTGTTGGGGGACCATATGCTAACTCTATACCAAAATCATAATATACAGAACTAGCATCATCATTAGATTTTTTAGATAATAAAGAACTAGTATATGTAATTCCAGGAGCACCATCAGTTTTAAATCTAAATTGAATACAATCAGGAACAATTAATTTATCCTCATCTACATAATTCTTTTGTAAAGGCGCCCAAGATATTTTTGTTTGAGCAAAACCTGGGTCGTTATTTAATGGCTTAAAAGCATAACTATATCTATTGTACCATAGATCATAATCATCACTATTATCTTTATTTTTACCACCAAACTCGTTTATACGAAGGATTGTATTTGGAATACCCCAAATGTTGATAAGTTGCCTTAAACCAGAAATAGTACCTTTTTTCTTAGTAAGGTAAGCCATATTGTGGTAAAGACGTTTATATATTTCTTTACTTACATTGTCAATTGCAAATGGAAAAGAACTTGATATATGTTGATTTATAAAATTACCATATTGAAATAATTCTTGACCATTATTAACAGCAATATAATCTGTAATTAATTCACTTCCTGTTGGAGGAACATATGAACCATTATCCTCACCTGTTAAACCAATAAAATTACCTTGATTATTAAAATTATTAGTAAAGCCTCTGTATCCTAGAGAAGTAATAACATCATCGGCTAATTGTAATGGTATACCATCATCAACATCACTTGTAGTATTTAATTTTTCAGATATTTCTTTAGTGTATAACCAAACTACATCAAAATGTTGTCCAACCATGTTGGAAAATTCTAAATATTGGTTATTGTCACTATTTTCTCTAATAAATTCTGGGATAGTATAATATAACCAATTTTGGTTATTTTCATCATATAATGAAGCAGATAATATAATACCACCATAATATGCTGAACTTTCTACATCACTTCCTAACCATTCCAAAACAGCAGATGCGGTTGTTGGGTATAGTGTATATGGGAATGTAGAAGTTGATTTTGGATATGATGATGAACCTGTATCATAATATAAGAAATAATCATACCCATCAAAGTTTTTAACTAAATTCTCAATATTAGTATAATTAGAAGCTATATTTGTTGTTACTTCAAATGATTGAGATGTTGAACCTGTAATAGTTTCTAATGTGGTAATAGCATCTTCATATACTCGAATTTGTCTTGCTTTTTCAACAAAATTTTCAATTCTTTTTTTAGCAGAAGAAAAATTTACAAAATCACTAAATGTATCAAATGAATAATTTGGTGTTATCGTTACACCTTTTCTATTTAAAATATTAGCTAAATTATCTCCGGATGCAGATGAATTAGTTGCTAATAGTTCTGATTTTGATTTTAGTTCGGTTGAATTATTTATATAATCTTTAATTTCAAGATTTGTGTTAGGACCTTGTATAAATGTTACTCCTGTAGGTAAATCAATTATACCTGGATATTCAATTTGATATCCAACTGATTCTGCTACCTTTGTAACCACATATAATTCATCTTTTAAAGAAAAGTTAAGTGGTAAAGCATCATATAGTTTTACTAATACTGAATATACTTCTTCGGTTGTATCTAATTCAATATTTACACCAATATTGTACTCATTGTTTCCAAAAGTAATATAAAATTCATCAAAAAACTCAGCTGAATTAATTTCTTCTTTCAGTTGTTGAAATGATGTAAAAATATCTTCATTTGAAATAGTATTAGATCTTAATCTTATTTCGGTTCTGTCAGATGAAATTTCGGCTAGGAAATATCTATCGTCTGAGGTGGATGATAGTTGATATCTTATAAAGTTATAAACTGTAAATAATTGACCATTATCAAACCCAAAATCTAATAAATCATTTATAGGAGATAATTCTACAGTTGTAGTATCAATTTCATCATCACTACTTGGGTTTTGAGCTAAACCATAGTTAGTAAAATTATATTCTCCCCCAACAAGATTTTTATTGAAATCATAAACCCAATATTCAACCTTATCCTCAAATGGAACAAAAGCTGCAGTTATATTTTCATTAGGAATGATAGCTTGGTCGGCTAATTCAAATCCTTCAGAAAATAAAGTAGTTGGATTTATGGGTGTTAAAGATGCTGAAACGTTTGTTGCCATCTATTTTTAGTTATAAATATTT
>JAAHTG010001809.1_pt2 | contig 10548 bp, 7 predicted proteins | sample 6116081 | NCBI WGS metagenome assembly JAAHTG01 (sample SAMN13939989, study PRJNA603662) | sponge metagenome | isolation source: marine sponge | host: Mycale hentscheli | place: New Zealand | collected 2005
CCCAGCCATTACGAAACCACTCGATTTTTCTTTTAATTAATGAGGAGGGATGATTGAAAACAACTCCAAGTCTAAAATACATAAAAAACAAAATAGAATTTAATGGAACTTTCTCAGGAAGTTTTATAGGAGATGGATCTGGGTTAACGGGGGTTACCGCTACTACACCTGCTTCTTTAAATAGCAGTTTAGGCCTTGGTAAATCGGGATCATTAGATCCCTTTTCATTTAATGGAGGTAATAAAGTAGTAGCCCAAGTAATTACAGCTTCTGGAGGAGGAATTGAATATGCGGCGGGTGGGATTCGTTTAATAAGTTCTCTTGCAGGCAATGGTTTACAATGGGAAACCCAGTACAATAAACTTGAAATTGACCTAAACGGTGACTCTGATGGAGACTCAGGGCTTAAACTTACCCCTGATGGTTTAGCTATAAGTGATAATATAGCAGGTAATGGACTACAACTTAGTAGTGGAGAAATTTCTCTTTAATTAGATAACCAACCCGGACTAGCAGTTACTAGTTATTGGCTTAAATTAAGAGATGACATTCAGGGATATGGATTAAGATATTCTTCTTCTAATGATAAAATAGAAGTCCACCCTCAACAGGTTGTAACTGCTTCAAATCTTATTGAATTCCAAACAGCTTCTAATAATTTAACATTAGCTGCTTCTACTTTAAGTGGAGAAACCCCAGTTAAAACTAATAAAGGATTTTCTGCTAGATTAATAGACCAACCTCAATTTACTTTTGATGTAAGTGACAATTTAACTGGAGATTTTACAATAAATGGGGATTTTACAATAAACGGAGATGTCCAAGCAGAAGGATCAAATTTATTACTTAGCGGCAACGTTTTATTTGATGACTCTTTTATATTAGTAAATAGTGGTTCTACTGGTAACGATGGAGGATTTAAGGTTAGATTAGGTTCTTCTATAGGAGCTATTTTATTTTATGATAATAGTTTAAATAGATGGGGGGTAACTAACTCAAATGGTTTAATAAATAGTACTGCTTATACCATTACTAGTGCAAACTCTACTGCTATAAATACAGTTAGAGTTACAACTGACTCCGATTCTACAATTACGGGATCAACTCCTACGTTTGGATCCACAGATTCCAGTAAATTAGGACAAATTACAGTAACTACAAATTTTGATCCTAACGAAAGCCCCCTTTATATTTATTGCTAATGAGTAGGTGGTCACATATTCTTACTTCAGGTTCATCCTTTGAAGTTTCAACTAATCTAATTGTTTCTAATCTAGCCCCACTTCCTCAATCTTCTGGAATATTTTTTACATCTTACATAGACACTCAAAATAGCTTTAGAAAAACTGGAAGTATTGGATTCTTTAATTATCCTACAGGAAATCCTACACTTGATACAAACTTTGGAGGATCAGGCATTTCCCAATCCTTACATTTAGATGGAGGATTTTTGACATCTTCGAATATGCCCAATTCTATTACTATTCCTGATGCAGGCGACTTTAGAAGTGATGTAGTATGGAATTTATCTGGGGGTCGCTTTATCCAATCCCCTACTATATCTGTAGAAAGTGTATTAACTTATGAAGGGATTAAAACAGCAATTAATTCTTCCCAACTCTCCTCAGGCTCAATAACACCTCCTTTTATACCTGCTAAAGGAAATATCCCTTTTACATATGATGGTGAAGAAGTACTTCTCCCAGGATCTGCTATTAGTATTGATGGGCTCAATAGTGGAGATGTAGGATATGCTGACTATAGTAATCCTGATCATATATTAATTGAAAAAACTTCAAGGAATAGTGTGGGTAATGATGATAATGTCCAATTTTTTATTACTTGTTCTTTTTCAATTCCCTATTCAAGTTCTGTAACTGGTGGTGGTTTAAACGCTTATATTATAAGAATAACCCCTGTAGAAATAAATAGGGTTGAAATACTAGGTCCTTTTACTGTAAGACCTGGTGGGACTCCATTCACACCTTTTGTAGGGTTATTTACAGGATCGGTTATTATACCCGATCTTAATCGTGATGCCATTTTTAATGGAGAAAAAATAGCACTTAGGATAGAAAATGACAACAATGCGAAACCAGTTCAAATAGGAGCTCCCCCTGGAGAAAGTTTTACTGCTACTTTTCAATTGCAAGATGAATTTGGACTTGATCAACTTCCTTCATTTTATTTTGATATAGAAGGTATTAGTGGTTCTTTTGAAGGAGATATTTATGCATCTTCTAGTTATCTTACTAATGTTGTAGCTGGTCCTATGCCTTCCACAAAAGCACTTTTCCCTGGAGATGGTCTTTTATTTACTAATCCTGACACTTTTGCTACAATTCCTTTTACAGGTGAAAATCCTGGTACCGCTAGTATTAGATTATGGGGAGCTGGAATAGATGGGAATATGTCTGGTCCACCACTTTTTGGGTCATTAAACCAACCTAATCTTTCAGGTTTAACTTTTGCTAATAAAAATAATGCAAACACCCAACGCCTTCCCGACCAAATAGAAAGTGGAGCTACTTATATAGGTCCTTTTTTCTCATCGTTAGGTTTATCTGTAACTAAAAGTTTAGCTACAGGAAACGGCCTTGAATGGGATTATTTTGGATCGGTTTCTGATACTGCTGCTCAAATAAAACTAAACAGCCCTAGTGGATTATCATTGAGCTCATTCGGGCTAAGAGTTAACCCATCAATTAATAGTGATGGGTTGGATTATAGTAATGGTGTGTTAGAAGTTAAACTCCAACCCGGATTTAACCAATCAAATGATCTTAAACTTTCTGCATCTCTTCCCCAATATGGGCTTAGTTATCAAAATGCTACTAATAGAAATTCAATACAAGTAAACTTTAACGAAGTACTAACTTCAAGTTATGCTTTAACAATGAGTGCCCCAGGTCTCTCTCCCTATACTCCTTCTAGTACTAAGGGTTTAGCTGTAGGCTATATTATACCTGTATTTACTCAATCTCTTGTTACTTATGATAATAGTACAAACCAATTCGCCACTTCAGGCTCTTCTCTAAAATTTTTCTATGATCCCCCATTTCATACCTCGTTATCATCTATATCAGGAAGTTCTCACCAATTTATTTCATCAGATACTGTTATTAATTTAGGAGGTTCTGATAAAAAAATTCATTTTAGAACCCCAACAAATAGGGTAAAATTTGAAAATCCCTTTTTTAATTTAAATCAAAACAGGCAGAATCCCAGGGGAGGAATTATAAACCACACTTCCACAACATCCCCCACTTCAGGATCTTCTGTATTTTTTGACCTTTCAACAACAGTTCCTGCTTCTTTTAACGGAAGGAAAATGTATGAAGGGGGGTGGTTTCTTACTTCAAAATCTGTTGTTGATTTATTCAATCCTAATCCTTTTTCTCATACAACAGAACTATCCTCTCCTACTTCTTCCTTAGATTCTTTTGAAATAAACCATATTCAAACTGTAAAATCATCAACAATATTCAATCCAAATCTACCTCAATCTTCTAGTGCAACCTTTAAACCCGACAATTTAAATAGTGCAAATACAGTAGGATTTTGGCAAAATCTCTCTAATTTACTTTCTTCTGCACCATCATCTGTTCTCTTTCAAGATGCTACAGGATTATCCTCTGAAGGTTCAATTGACCTTCAAAATTTTTCTACAGGTATAGAAGGAGATAGTGTAGTTAAAAGTATAGATATTGTTACTTATGCATACGCTGAAGCAGGTAGTACTCCTATTTATAAAATAGGGGTTAGGCAAAACTCAAGCGATCCTTTTACTAATGTTTTTAGCGCTAGTTTAACCTCAACCCGAACTGCATATAATACTACGGTTAGTTCTGTAGATCTTGGAGTACTTCCTGGCCAAAGCCTTGATTTTAATTCCCTTGAGCTTCAACTATCCTACTCAGGTTCGGCCCCGGGAGCAGAAACTTACTTTTCTGGGTTCTCTTTCACAAACTTCTTCCTTAAATCTCCCGCTTTGGGGTTAAACTACAATAAACTTTCTGAAGAAATGTCACTTTGGAATTCTACTTCATCTTTTAGCAATTATGGCACTATGTATATTAATTCTGATGAATCTATAAATACTTCAAATGTATGGATGTATGTGCCTTAATAAAATCTCATATATTTATATATAAATTTTAACATGGGGAAATGGGTAAATATAGCTATATCAGGAAGTGAAGGAAATTTCCCTAAATTATTTTTTACCCCCCCAGATAATTCAGGTGACCCCAACCATAGAGTTTTAACTATAGGTCAGGGTGGTAACGTAAATAGAACAACGGGAAATTATGGCACGCCTACAACTAAAAACACTACTTTTTTCCCTATAGCCCATAATTTAAATCTTAATACATTTAGCGCAAATCGATCTATTACTATAGGGGATGGTGCTTTAACCCCTTCTTCACCATTTTCTTCTTCTATTTATTTTTTTAGTACTCCATCTACTAATAACTTAGCTACTCTTGAAGACGATTTTACTTTTAAAGTAGGAACAGAAGGAGCTAATGCTAATAGAAAAAGTGTTATTACCCATAAAGGAAGGTCTCCTTTCATTATAAAAATTACCGATAGTACTTTTACTACTGTAACTCAAGAAACGCTCCCAAACAACATCCGTACTCCTCTTGATGGGTGGACAAATGCACAGGGATTAAGACTTGATGCACCTACGGGTCAAGCTTCTACAACTGATTTTGGCAGCCCCAGTAACGGCACTTTCAGCCCCCTACATTTAATTTACATTTTCGCTGAAGCTACTGCCCCTCCCCCCGATAGTATTATAAAAAAATTTTCATTTACATATAAAAGAAGAGTTAGCACTGCTGCTATATCCCGGGATGTAAGAATTAGTATATTTAATCCCTATACTGTTGAACTCGACGAGCCTTACCAAAACACAGAAATAGGATTCCAAACAGATAATTCAATATCAAATTCATCATATGGGGATCCGGTTGTTATAGAAGGCACACCCGCGGAATGGGGAATCACCCCCCAACCAGGTCAAGACGAAGTTCGTTTTGCTGATGTATTTGGTGATGGTGATCCTTTCTTAGTTCTTAGGGTTTGGGTTACTGGTGGGAGTGGAGCAGGGGGTGGAGCTGGTACATTTTTTATTCAAAAAAATGATAATTTTGACACCCCCGGAATTTCTGTTGAAGTTGATGAAAATGATGCTTCTGCCCAATTAAAAACAGCGGTTAATCTTACGGGCAATAATCCATTTTCTTTAAGTTTTGGTGAAACTGGAACTCTTTTTGCTCCTACACTTGGTTTTAACACCACATCAAATGATTTAGTAATAGCTTTAGGTGGTGGGACCACTCCGAAAGAAATAGGAACTCCTTTAGCATCTACTCCTTTTGGAGGAGGTAGTACTAAAAAAATTAAAGAAAATATTAAAGATTTAGATTTAAATTTACTTAAAAATTTTAACCAATTAAGGCCTGTTAGTTTTAATTATATAGCAGATCCTACTAAATTGCATATAGGTTTTATAGCCGAAGAAGTAGCTCAAATAAATCCTATATTTGCTAAATATGGTCCTAATTTTAGACTTAATAATGAAGGTTTTTTAGATGATTCTTTACCTCTTATAAATAACCAACAAGTTCCTCTTGATATTTCTGATAGAGCCCTTTTAGCTGCGTCTGTTGCTAAACTTCACCAATTAGATAAAAAATTAACAAATTTATCCTAAAATATGCCCAGTTTTAAACAAATAGCCATCTCAGGAAGCAATGCTTATTTTAAGCAACTTTACATTAGCAATGTCGCCACATCCGCAGCCGCTAATGGAGTACTAGTAACAAACCTACTAACAAATGAAGTTTTTGTGACAGGTTCATATGCGGATGCCGGATCCCCCGTTCCATTTGATGGCAATATATCTAATAATGTAATTTTAGAATCTTCTGATAACGTTGATAGAGCAGTTATAATAGGAAATGGTGCAACTTCTAATATAAGCTCTAGTGTGAATTTTAACTCTGCTAATGGGGGTGCTGGTTTAAAGTTTATTAAAAACCCCGGCTCTGATGGTAAAAGTGAAATCATACATTATGGAAATGGTAATTTTGAGATTAGGTTAGTTGAAAGTGACAGTGATTTCCGTGTAACAAATTCTAATTCTCAAGAAATATTTAGGGTTAATAATAATGGTCGTGTTTTTGCCCCCTCCTTAAGACAAGGACTTTCTTCAACTTATAGATTATTTTACATTCCGAGTACCGGTGAAATATCTTATGCTGTTGCTAATAGTACTAAAAAAATTAAAGAAAATATTAAAGATTTAGATTTAAATTTACTTAAAAATTTTAACCAATTAAGGCCTGTTAGTTTTAATTATATAGCAGATCCTGATAAAAGTATAATAGGGGGATTCATAGCAGAAGAAACTGAGCTTATAACTCCTTTATTAACAAAATATGGTCCTAATCATATAGATGAAAAAGGTAATCTATACAAAAACCCCATAGATAACCAACAAGTTCCAGTTGATGTTTCTGATAGAGCCCTTTTAGCTTTAATAGTAGCTAAAATACAAGAATTAGATAAAAAAATAGAAGAATTAAAAAAATTAAAACAAAATGGGTCAATTTAACGATACAGCCAGTATAACTTCTTTAAATTTTACTGACCTTAGGGGAAACATAGTATTTCTCCCCCCAGGAATTAGTACATCTTCATTTAATGCCACCGGTAGTTCCCTAAATGATTTAGCAGATTCTTCTGGATCTATAATAATAGGATATTCCCCAATATCTAGTTCTTTTCAATTTAGAATTCCTTCTGAATCCGCTAAAGTCAGTCAAGATATAATTCCTTTATTTATTTCCTCTTCAGGGATTAACCCCAGAGTAGGTATTGGTACTACATCTCCCTTAACTGCATTTGATTTTAAAGATGTAGAAGAAACAACTACGGGTACTGAACTTCTTTTAAGAAGCTCTAGAACAGGTTCTGGTGCCCAAATAGGCGATTCAGCCGGAAAAATTAATTTTGCTATTGATAGTGCTAGTTTTATTAATATTAAAACAACAGGATCTATAGCGGTAATTGAAACAAAAGTTGATGCAGTTGATGGAACTGGGGTTACAGGTGAATTTATTATAGGAGTATCAAACACTAAGTCAGAGGGTCCTATAGATAGATTTAGAATTAATAATGCTCAAACAGAAATTACTGGGGCTTTAAATACTAGTGCAAATATAACAGCTGCAGGCAAAATTTCTTCTTCTAACATAGAAACATCAGGATTTTTAAGTGCTGAGTCTTTAACAGTAGGCAGCACAATCGACCCAGGTGCAAATAACTTAAAAGTTCAAGGAAATGCCAACGTGGATGGAAATACCACTTTAGGAATTACTAATGGAAATATTATTGCAGTATCAGGCAGCTTTAGAGCTAAACATACCATGTTTGTTCCTGGAATCGGAGATAGTTCTGCAACTAATAATGTTGCTGTTATTGATAGTGGGTTTTTAAGAAGCTCTAGCGTAGATGCTAAAATATTTGCTAATCCTAACACTTTAGTTAGTAGAAATATTCTGGGTGCAGCCAATTCCCATATCCCCTTTTACTCGTCCGATACTACAATTTTAACTAGTAGTACTTCTTTTACATTTAATTCAAATACCCTCTCAGCACCTGGGTTTTCTTCTAATGCAAATATATTGATAATTGGTGCTAATGTTTCAACTACCAATATATTTACTACTAATTTAACTGCATCTATTATAAGTTCAAGTGGTACTATAACAGGCAACTCATTAGTAGGTACAGTAGGAACGGCTACCCAAGGCACTATAGACCATGATTCTCTAGCAAATTTCGTAGCTAACGAACATATCGATCACTCTGGAGTAAGCATAACAGCAGGAGCTGGATTAACTGGGGGTGGTACTATTGCTTCTACAAGAGATATAGCAGTAGGAGCGGGTACTGGAGTTACAGTAAATGCGGATGATGTTGCAATTGGTCAGGACGTAGCTATTACCGCAAATGTGCAATTTGCTAATATCACAGGATCTGCTATAAGTGCAAGTGGTGATATATTAGGTAACCATTATAAAATAGATGGAAACTCCTTAGCTAATACTTCAGGTACTACAACACTTAGTATAGGGGCTGCATCATTTTACGACAGAATTAATCTTGGAAAACCCAATTCAACTACCGTTCAAGTATTTTTACCAGGACAAGTAACTGCAAGTGGCGATATAAGTGCAAGTGGCACTATATTTACAGATACTTTATCATCACCTAGCAATGATTTACAGATCCCTTCTGATACAGTTACAATAACAGCAGGTACGGCAGGAGACGCTAACTTAATTTTACATGCTGATACCGACAACAACGATGAAACCGATAACCCATACATGTACTATAAACAAGATGGGGATGGAGGCGTTTTAGGTATAATAGGATTATCAGCCGGTGCAAACGTATGGCCTGATGGAACTACTTTAACAGGTGCTACTGCTAATAGTATGGTCATTGGTATGACAGGATCGGCTGCAAGTACTAATAGACAAGTAATTATAGCAGCAGGTAACTCTGCATCTATTGTAGTTAAAAATGATGCTGACGTTCAAATACTTGAAAGCTTAATTGTTGATAATGATATAACGGCAACACAAGGAACATCTAACTTTAATGTAATAGTTAGTAAAACTAATAAATTAAGCGTAACTTCTGCAGTACATGGTAACCACCAAGGCGATGTAGTTTTCTTTGGAGGTGAAAATGGAACAATTGCAGCAGGTGACATAGTATATTACAACTCCAGTGGTAATTGGGGAGTAACAGACGCAGACGCAGAAGCTACAGCAGATGGTCTTTTAGGAGTAGCTTTAGGCAGCGATGCATCAGTCAATGGAGTATTACTAAAAGGTGTGGTTACATTAGACCATGACCCTGGTACTGTAGGAGATCCTTTATATTTAAGTACTACGCCTGGTCAAGCATCTTCAACCGCCCCATCAGGAACAGATGATATAGTTAGACTTATTGGGTATTGTTTAGATAGCACCAACGGTCAAATTTACTTTAATCCATCTAACGACTTTATTAAACACGCTTAATGGGTTATTTAGACCAAACATTAACATTCGAATCTGATAAGATTTACTACTCCGAAGACGGTACTGAACTTCAAGTAATGATGGATTGGGAAGATTCTATTATGTCTGCTTCAGCAGCATATGTTTGCCAGAAGGGGGGCGATATATTAGAAATTGGATTTGGGATGGGTATATCAGCAGGGTATATCCAATCTCATTCAATTAATTCGCACACTATTATAGAAAATCACCCTGATGTAGTTCCTAAAGCCCAAGCATGGGCATCCGGAAAATCTAATGTTACAATTATAACAGGCAGTTGGTTTGATGTTAAAGATAATTTATCTACTTACGATGGGTTATTTTATGATACTTGGGGCGATGATAATATGCACCAATTTAGTTCTTCATTATCATCACTAATGAAAGTAGGAGGTGTAGCTACATGGTGGAATAACTTAGGGGAAGAAAATAATTTTTATAATATTCCTAATGTTACTTATGATACTCATAACGTAACTCCTACGGAAAATTGTTACTTTAACCACACAACTTATTATCTCCCTAAATGCCAACATTAAATCCATCGAAATGGGGTAAAAGTACTATAGCATCTCAATTGTCCCATGCTAATGCAAGAGGTGCATCTTCAGGTACTACTAGTGCTAATCTTACTCTTAATGACGGTAGTTTTAGCCAAGGAAGTTCGTATAAAACAAATGCCGGTAGGGGATTTCTTACATATAATATAGGTAGAGCTTTTTTCTATTTTGATACTAGTGCAGCTACTGGAACCATTTCTAATGTTACACTTAGAGTTCAAGGTGCAGGATCAGCAACTGCTGATGTTATAGTTGTAAAAAGTACAGCGTTTGGGGGTGATGGGAGTGCAAATTTAGATAGTGCTGATTTTAGCAATGTAAACTTCTCCACACTTTACAGCTCAGAATTTACAAGTTGGACTTCTAATGGATCTAATATAGATATAGATTTAAACTCAACAGCCGAGACTGATATAAAAAACAATGACGCTTTTATTTGTGCTATATTACAATTTGACAATGACCAGCAAAATGTAGATCCCGGTGCAGCGGTTAACTTAGCATCTGGATATAGATGGTCTACAGCTGCCTCAGCATTTCACCTTACTTTTACTGAAGCAGCATCTTCTAACATAACTTCATTAAACGGGGTTGCTAGAGCAAGTATAACAAGTTTTAATACTATAGCTTTAGCTAGTATAGTCCAAATTAATGGAATTGACAATTAATTTGTAAATCCAAATTCCCTTTTGTATATTAGGGTGTGTTCTGGCTTATAGAAAATAACGATCAACTCCAAGAATTTAAGGCAAAAAACTTTAAACGAGTTTTTATTGAACCTATTTATTCTAACGATAATATCCACCCCATTTTAAGGGATGTAGTAGGATTTTATATTCGAGAAATCAATTATA
>JAAHTG010001838.1_pt1 | contig 10544 bp, 17 predicted proteins | sample 6116081 | NCBI WGS metagenome assembly JAAHTG01 (sample SAMN13939989, study PRJNA603662) | sponge metagenome | isolation source: marine sponge | host: Mycale hentscheli | place: New Zealand | collected 2005
ATCTGTCGCTGAGGTGGAGGAGGCTACCTTCGGTCGTGGTAAGTGGTTTGACATGCGTGATGACCGCAACGACCAAAACAAGGAAGACATCGCCTATTTGCGCGAACAACTGTCTGAGGACTTCCAATTTACCAAGACGCGCAAGGCTGTAGCCGAGTGTATCCTTAATGCCGCTGTCTACGGTACTGCTGTAGCCGAATTGGTGCTAGAGGAAGTCAAGGAGATGAAGCCAGCCACCCAGCCTATCATGGATGGGGCGATGCAAGCGATTGGTGTTAACATTGAAGACCGGGTGGTTGTTAAGTTACGCCCAATCCTACCTCAGAACTTCCTGATTGACCCTGTTGCCTCCTCTATTGAGGATGCCTTGGGTGTTGCAATTGACGAGTTTGTTCCTAAACACCAAGTAGAGATTGGAATCCAAAATGGTATCTATCGTGATGTTGATCTTGAGTCTGCCGATACTGATTCAGACATTGAAGCTGACAAAGAGCTTACCTCTTTTGACGAAGATAAAGTTAGACTAACCAAATATTACGGTTTAATCCCACGTAACCTCTATAATGCGGCGATTATGGAGGACGATGAGGATGATGAGTTGTCCAAAGAAGTCAAACCTGAAGAAGAGGATGACGAAGAGGACGAAGGCTACGTTGAGGTGATTGCTGTTATCGCCAACGGTGGTCAACTACTCAAGATCGAAGAGAATCCCTACATGATGCAGGATCGCCCTGTTGTGGCTTTCCCTTGGGACGTAGTGCCCTCTCGCTTCTGGGGTCGTGGTATCTGTGAGAAGGGTTATAACAGCCAGAAGGCTTTGGATGCTGAGCTTCGTGCCCGTATCGATGCCCTAGCCCTCACTGTCCACCCTATGATGGCTATGGATGCCTCTCGTATGCCTCGTGGGGCTAAGCTGGAGATTCGTCCCGGCAAGACAATCCTCACTAACGGTAACCCATCTGAAATCCTACAGCCATTTAAGTTTGGTAACCTAGATCAGGTGACCTTCGCTCAGGCGGGTGAGTTGCAGAAGATGGTTCAGATGGCTACTGGCGCTATTGACGCTGCTGGCATCCCCGGAACTATCAATGGTGACGCTGCTGCTGGTGCTGTATCCATGTCGATGGGTGCAATTATCAAGCGACACAAGCGTACCCTGATTAACTTCCAAGAGTCTTTCCTAATCCCTATGATTGAGAAGACAGCGTGGCGTTACATGCAGTTTGACCCTGAGCATTATCCTGTCAGCGATTATAAGTTTATACCTTCGTCATCTCTGGGTGTTATTGCTCGTGAGTATGAGGTTACACAACTTGTACAACTGTTGCAGACGTTGGGTCAAGATAGTCCAATGTACCCAATGCTGGTTACAGCGGTTATTGACAACATGGGTCTGTCTAACCGTGAAGAGATTATCGCTCAAATGGCTGAGGTGTCTAAGCCTGACCCACAGCAGCAGCAAATACAACAACAGCAGATGCAAATGCAGATGCAGACAATGCAAGCGCAACTTGAACTTATCCAGTCTCAAGCAATGGAGGCTCAAGCGAGAGCACAGAAATACGCTGTCGAGGCTCAATTGGAGCCAGAGGTTGTTAAGGCTAAGATGGCTGCGGCTATCTCTACCAACATCCAGCAGGGTAATGCTGATGATGCTGAGTTTGAGAAACGTGCCCGTATTGCTGATCTGATGCTCAAGGAAGCTGACATTAAGAGCAACGAGCGCATCGCAGCAATGCAAGTTAGTGCTAGAAATAACAAACAAAACACTTGACAAATTTATAAAAGTGTGGTATAATTGCAACATCTCTCCACATTATGAAAGGATAAAGAGATGGACAAAGAACTACAAGATTATTACGAAACATTACTAGATTTGTTTGCCTCAAAGGGCTGGAAGCAATACCTAGAAGACATCTCCGACAATATGGAGCTACTTCAGGATATTACTACCATCCCAGATGAGAAGCAATTCTGGTTTCGCAGAGGACAAATAGAAGCGGTACAGCGAGTTCTCTCTTACGAGTCAGCGATTAAAAACAGCTACGAGGACTTTGAGAGGGAAGTAAATGCCTAAACGTATCTACGAGTTTATCTGCGGAGATGACCATCTCACAGAAGCTTACATTGATTCGGAACTCCGAACAACCAATTGTAAGGTGTGTGGTCACCCTGCTATTCGTATCGTTAGCAAGCCTATGGTCAAACTTGAGGGCGTGACCGGAGATTTTCCCGGAGCAGCAATGCAGTGGGAACGGAAGCGAAACGAGAAGATGGCGCAGGAAAGAAAGAGTGCCGCTGAGTAAGCACAAGCACATAGTTATATTCCACAATGCTTATATAGCACGGAGAGTTTAATGGCAACATTTATTGACGAAGGCGACGAGCCACAACAAGACGAAGAAGAGTATTCATCTATCGAGGATGAGCAGGAACAGGAAACCCCTGAACAGGAACCTGAACCGGAAGATACAGAAGATGACATTCCTGATAAGTATAAGGGCAAGTCTGTTAAAGATATTGTTCGTATGCATCAAGAGGCCGAACGCGCAATCGGCAAGCAAGGGAGTGAAGTCGGGGAACTTCGGCGTATTGTAGATGACTTTGTACAAGCCCAAACCGTCTCACAAAAACAACAAGCCCCAGAAGTCGAGGAAGAGGTAGATTTCTTTACCGATCCCGACAAGGCTATTGCATCAGCTATTTCCAAGCATCCGAAGGTGCGCGAGGCAGAACAGCTCTCGGCACAAATGAAGAAGGCAGAAGCGCTGGCTAACCTAAAGTCTGCACATCCTGATTTTACTGAAGTCGTTAATGACGGTAGCTTCTCTGAATGGATTAACAAGAGTAAGGTTAGGCAAGAGTTATTTAGTCGAGCAGATCGCTCCTACGATTTTGACGCAGCGAATGAGTTGTTATCTACTTGGAAAGAAAGAAAACAAGTAGTCAACCAGTCACAAGAAGTCGAGAAAGTACAGCGTAAGCAAGCAGTCAAAGCAGCATCCACTGGTTCATCCAAGGGGTCTGGTGAGACAGCAAGTAAGAAAACCTATCGCAGAGCCGACATCATCGAACTCATGCGTACTAACCCTGACCGTTATCAACAGCTATCTGATGAGATTATGGCTGCATATGCGGAGGGTCGTGTTAAATAACCATTTTGAAAGATAATTTATATGGCACTCGGAACTAATCACGTCACCAATACAACTGGTGCAACGTTCATCCCTGAATTGTGGTCTGATGAAATCATCGCAGCCTACAAGCAAAACCTCGTTATGGCAAACCTCGTTTCCAAAATGTCCTTCAAGGGCAAAAAGGGCGACACCTTGCACATTCCTAAGCCCACTCGTGGTGCTGCTGCTCTCAAGGCCGCATCTACACAAGTGACCCTGCAAGCCGCTACTGAGTCAGAAGTTCAGGTGTTGGTGAACAAGCACTATGAGTACAGCCGCTTGATCGAAGACATCACGGAAACTCAAGCTCTGGCTTCATTGCGTAAGTTTTACACTGGCGATGCTGGCTACGCGCTGGCTAAGCAAGTTGACACCGACTTGATCCAATTGGGTCGCGGTGCTCAAGGTGGTAACGGCACTGTCGCTTATGACAAGGCTGTTATCGCTTCTGACGGTTCTACCCTGTACACGGGTGGCAACGAAGCTGCAATCACTGACGCTGGTATCCGTAAGGTTATTCAGACGTTGGACGATGCTGACGTGCCTATGGACGGTCGTTGCTTGGTGTTGCCTCCTGTGGCTCGTAACGTGATGATGGGCTTGGCTCGTTTCACTGAGCAAGCTTTTGTGGGTGAAACAGGTGGTGGCAACACTATCCGTAACGGTCAAATCGGTAACGTCTACGGCGTTATGGTTTACGTTTCTACCAACTGCGAGACTGCCACTGGCGATGCTCGTATCGGTATGATGTTCCACAAGGACGCTTTTGTGTTGGCAGAGCAGTTGGGCGTACGCTCACAGACTCAGTACAAGCAAGAGTACTTGGGCACATTGTTCACCTCTGACATGCTGTATGGCGTGAAAGAGTTGCGTGATGAAGCCGCTGTTGCAATCGCAATGGCTGCCTAATTAGGCTAAAAGAGGCTCTCTTCGGAGGGCTTCTTTGTTAAAGGGCTTTCTTGTAGAGTCTTTCAACAAAGGAACAAGGAGATTTTATGGCTATTTACCGTGGCTCTGGTGGTAGTGGTGATGCTACCAATGATGCTTCTATATCGGCTGTCACAGCCCTTACAGTGCGTGCTGAAGATGCTGCTGATGCGGCAGAGGGAAGTGCAACCGCTGCTGCTACCAGTGCAACCAATGCCGCATCGTCAGAGGCAGGAGTAGCCGCAGATGCCGCCGCCGCTACAACTGATGCCGCTGGTGCTGCCGCTAGTGAGACAGCCGCTGCCTCTTCTGCCTCCGCTGCCGCTACCTCTGAGACTAATGCCGCAGCATCAGAAACAGCCGCAGGAGCCTCTGAGACAGCCGCTGCTGCATCCGAAACCGCTGCTGCCGCTAGTGAGACAGCCGCTGGTGTAAGTGAAACCAACGCTGCTGCTTCGGCTTCTACGGCTTCTACCGCAGCGACTACCGCTACAACTCAAGCGACTAATGCAGCCTCTAGTGCTTCATCAGCCTCTACTTCAGCAACCAATGCTGCTACCAGTGAGACTAATGCAGCCTCAAGCGCGGCTACAGCCTCAACTCAAGCGACCAATGCGGCAACTTCTGCCTCAAGCGCGGCTACAAGTGCAACTAACAGTGCCAATAGCGCTACCGCATCTGCTACAAATGCCACTGCTTCAGCCTCCAGCGCCACAGATGCTCAAACGGCTCAGACAGCCGCTGAGACCGCTGAAACGAATGCCGCTCCCTCTGCCTCAAATGCGTCCACAAGCGCCTCTAACGCAGCTACAAGCGCTTCTACGGCTACCACACAGGCAACCAATGCCTCCAACAGTGCAACAGCCGCAGCAACCTCTGCTACCAATGCAGGGACAAGTGAGACTAATGCGGCTAATAGTGCTTCTGCCGCTTCAACGTCAGCAACCAATGCGGCTAACTCAGCCACCGCTGCTGCTGCTTCTGCTGTTACTGCTGCTTCCTACATTCCTGATAACACAGGACATGCTGGTGAGTTTCTAACAACTGATGGCTCTGTTAACTCATGGGCGGCTGTTGATGCTTTGCCTGACCAAACGGGTAACAGTGGTAAGTATTTAACCACAGATGGTACTGACCCTTCATGGGCGACATTAGATACTGATGCCAACAGTACCACCAAGGGTTTATATGAGATGGCTAACACTATCAGCGTAGATTACACTATTGGCACAAACAACAACGCTATGAGTGCTGGGCCAATTACGATTAACAGTGGCGTAACAGTAACAGTACCAACCGGCTCACGCTGGGTTGTGGTTTAAGGGGTAGATATGGCTTTAATTTTAGACGGTACAAACGGCTTATCTGTAACAGGTGATACCGATTTGATAACAAATGGGTCAATTCAAGAAGAAGACTTGGGATTTACAATACAAGCTTTCCCTGCTGGCACTGCAATGATGTTGTCCCAAACATCAGCGCCCACAGGCTGGACAAAATCGACGGCGCACGACAACAAGGCATTGCGACTGGTTTCTGGCACAGCGGGTTCTGGCGGTTCTGCGGCATTTACAACGGCTTTGGGAACGCCAACTGTTTCTGGTTCTGTTAGTTTAAGTGGTTCTGTCGGCAACACAACGCTTACAGTTGCACAGTTGGCAAGCCACAAACACAGTGTTGCAACGTATACCCATAACCCCGACTCCGGGGTAAGTAACGGCGTAACCCGTGTAACCAGAAAATGGTCACTAATTAATATCAGCAACGCGGCAAACGCAGAGGGTAGTAACGCAGCACACGATCACAGTTTCTCGGGCTCTGGCTCTTTAAGTGCCGCGTCTGCCGCCATCGACGTTCAATATGTTGACGTAATTATTGCGACAAAAGACTAATGAAACTTGAAGCAAAAGCCAATTGCCCTTTGGATAACTTTAACCCGTGCCGTCAACTTGATTGCGCGTGGTTTATGAAAGTACGGGGGGCTAACCCAAACACTGGCGAAGAGATTGATGACTACGGTTGTTCAATTGCTTGGATGCCAGTATTGATGATTGAAAACAGTCAGCAACAGCGTCAGACTGGTGCGGCAGTTGAGTCTTTTAGAAACGAAATGGTAAAAGCCAATGATGTAAGCCAACAGGTGTTGAGGGCGACTATTCAACAGGTTATACCAACAACTAATTTTATTGAGGTGGAAAAATGAAACTTGTTATTGTCGCGGATGATGCCCGTGTTGTTGTTGATGCAGTGGGTTATGACGGATTAGATATGTCACAACTTGACCCAACCGTTCACGCCGTGCAATGGGTTGGTGAATACGGTGAGATTGAATACAAGTCTGTTTTTGCAGACGGTGTAATAACAAAACCAAACAACCAAATAATTACTGACATAGCACCCTACCAGTGGGCTATTGATGCTTGGAATGTAGCAAAAGCGGCTGAAGAAGCGGCTATTGCGGCTGAAGAAACATGAGCAATTTAATGAGTAATATAGCAATTAAAGGCGCTACAACAGGCACAGGGGTTTTCACCTTAGCCTCGCCAGCAACAAATACCGACCGGGTGCTCACGTTGCCTGATGAGGCGGGGACGGTAGACTTGCTTCAGCGTTCGGGTAACGTTTTGCAAGTGCTGGAGTCGGTTAATACGACACAACAAAGCACAAACAGCACATCTAACATTGCAACAGGTATAACGGCAAGTATCACCCCAAGTTCTTCATCCAGCAAAATATTTGTCTTTTGTAATTACACTGGGTATGTATCTCCCGCAAGTATCACCGCCTATTATTCTATTTACAGAGGCGCAACAAATATAACATCCCCACAAGGCACTAGACTTGAATCTGCTGGCGGCTCTTGGTTTGGATCGCAAGTTTTTTCTATTTTAGATAGCCCAGCAACAACTTCATCAACTTCATATACTTTATATTTTTCGGTGCAGTCTGGGGCAACCGCCATAGTAAATCTTAGTAGTTCACCGGGAAGAATGATTCTTATGGAGATTGCGGCATGAACTTACATCAAGCAATTTACCAACTAAACCCATCGGTTGTAACCATCCGTGGTGATGTTGCCTATGACGCTAACGAGCAAGTGGTGTCCTATGACCTATCTGCCGCTGAAGCATTAGTAGCCGCTAACGCATACAAAGAGCAACGTGCCCAAGCCTACCCATCAATTGCTGACCAGCTAGACACCATCTACCACGAAGGCATTGACGCTTGGAAGGCTCAGATTGCCGCAGTGAAACAGGAGTATCCAAAGCCATGAGTTCTTTAGCAACAAACGCCATCACTGACGCTAGTGGTGGCAACACAACCACCATCAACGGTCTAACCCCTACCGTGTCTAACATGGCTGGCAGGAATCGCATTATCAACGGAGATATGCGGATTGACCAGAGGCACGCTGGGGCGGCTATTACGATAACACTTGCCGCATATAGCGTGGATAGGTGGGTTCCACAAGAAAATAACGACTCAACAGTAACTGCTCAACAAAGCACTACCTCTCCTGCTGGCTTTACAAACTCTTTGCTTTTAACCGCTTCAACGGGGGCAACATCTACTAGCGCGCAAGTTATAAGGCTTCAGCAACCAATTGAAGGTCTAAATTGTTCTGACTTAGCGTGGGGTACTGCAAACGCTCAACCAGTTACAGTTTCCTTTTGGGTTCGTTCAAGTGTTACAGGAATTTATTGTTTTGGTCTTACGAACGGCGTTCAAGATAGATCGTATGCGGCAGATTATTCAATTTCAGTTGCAGACACTTGGGAATACAAAACCATAACTATTGCAGGTGACACAAGCGGAACGTGGCTAACAACAAACGGAATAGGTATTAGATGCTTTTGGGATTTAGGGTCTGGCTCAGATTATAATCAAACAGAAGGTTCATGGTCAGGCACTCTCGATTGGAAAACAAGCAATCAAGTTGATTGGGTTGGAAATACCGGAGCAACCTTCTACATCCCAGGCGTACAACTAGAGGCTGGAAGCACCGCGACCCCTTTTGAGCATCGGCAGTATGGGCAGGAGTTGGCGTTGTGTCAGCGGTATTTTACTAAGTTCCATACGGATACGGTATATGGTACTTTTGGACAGGATTTTCTGATGCAACGACAATTTTTAGTGCTGCGGCTCCATTACCAACTGCGATGAGGGCGCAACCAACTGTTACTGTGTCAGCAATTAGGGTATATGGTCCAAGTGTGGGAGCTATATCAAGCTCAGGAACAAATAGGTCATCAACAACAAATATTGCTTTTGAGGCTAGTGGAAGCGGTTTCACTACTAATGCCCCCGGTGTATTACAAGCAAATAATAATGCGTCTGCATATATAACTGCAAGCTCGGAGCTTTAAATGTATAAACAATGTAAAGATCATCCAATTAATGGACAAGCGTTTAGTGTTATTCGGTTATCTGATGGCGCATCCATCCCCTTCGACCCTGCCAACACAGATTACCAAGAGTATCTGAAGTGGCTGGCAGAGGGTAATACACCGGAAGCGGCAGCTTCCCCAGCGGAGTGATAAATGGGAAACATAGACCCCGTAGAATATGGGAGACTAACAGCACAGGTTGAGAACTTAACCTGTAAAGTAGAGAGCATGGAGACAGACATTAAAGAGCTACTGGCCTTGGCTAACAAGAGCAAAGGTGGGTTCTGGATGGGTATGACTATTGCCTCTATTGCTGGGGGTTTACTTACATGGCTTTTAACATATTGGAATAGATAATGCTTGCTGAACTTGCGATAGCCAACGCTGCCTTTGGTGTTATTAAGGAGACTGTAGCCAATGGTGGTGACATTATGGCAGCGGGTCAGCACATCTTCAAGTTCTTTGATTCTAAGTCTGAGCTTGCAAAGAAGGCTAACAAATCAGGGTCAGACTCTGAGGCTTTCTTTGCGCTGGAGCAGATTAAGCAACATGAGGCGGCTATCCAAGAGTTGTTCATCTATCAAGGCAGAGCAGGGCTTTGGGATGATTGGTTAAAGTTCCAAGCGGAGGCAAAGCGTAAACGTGAGGCTGAAGCTAGAGAGATTGCGTTAGCCAAAGCAAAACGTAAAGAGTTGATGTGGGCTTGGATTAACGGATTCTTAATTATCGCTTCTGTCTTAACAGGGGTAGTCATTGTAGCTGGTTTAATCTGGCTTGTTGTAACGAAAGGTGGAGTATGAAAAGACAATTACCAAAGCGCAATGAGCGTTCAAAGAAGAATAAGAGGAACAAGTAATGGCTTTTGCTGACTATGTTAGAGACTTGATGGAGGCTGTTCCAAAGGTCAATGGTAACCCTATGCTCTCTGTTACCTCTATGACAGATGACAATGCTCGTTACCGTGAAAACCCCTTCTACATATCACGGGAGGCACAAGCGAGAGATCAGCTTGTGTTAGACGAGGAAGAGCGTCGCCGCCGTGAAGCTGCCCTGTCGGGGTCGGGTATGATGACTGGTGGGGGCGAAAGCGGTGAAGGTAATCTTGCGCTAACTCCAGAACAAGAAGCATACTTTGATCTTCAAACACAAGCTGAAAAAGATGCTCGTATGGGGCAACTACAAAGAATGATGGTTCCCGCTACTATACAAGCACTTATGGGTAATCGTGCTCCTGTACTAAGTAACTTAACTAACTACAATACTCGTAGTGAAGAGTTACAAAGGGAACAGGCTAGACAATACGTCGCCTCCCAAGCAGCACAAGCAAGAGCAGCGGCATCCGGTATTCCTGCTGTTACCAGTAGTGGTGGTGGGTCATTTACTGTTAGCGATGGTAACGGTGGCTCAACAACTCATACAGGTAGTGGTGGTTATGGTGGCGGTGGTTCACTAGAATCTACCTACGGCGGTGGTTTGTAACAGAAAAAGCTTGACAACTTGAGAAATCTGTGGTATAATAGCAACAAAGGAAAAGATAAATGACATATTTAGATCTTGTCAATAAAGTGATGCGTAGGCTCCGAGAGAGTGAAGTTGATACGGTACAAGGCACAGGTAACTCTAACAGCTACGCCCGTCTGATTGGTGACTTTGTTAACGAGGCCAAAAGCCAAGTAGAGGTCGCTTGGGACTGGAGTGCCTTACGCTCTACACTGACCCTGACAACGACAGCCGACGTGTTCAACTATGAGCTAAATGGCTCCCAGAATAACTTTAAGGTGTTACACGTGTTAAACGACACAAGCAACATCGACATGAAGTATCAAACTGGTTACTGGTTTGACCAAGCGTTTTTGATGGCTGACCCTGAGAGGGGTATTCCAGCCTTCTACAACTTCAACGGTGTTAGTGCAGATCGGGATACTCAAGTAGACATCTACCCTATCCCTGATGGTGTTTATGACATCCGGTTCAACGTCACCCTGCGTAACCAAGAGTTAACAGAGGATGCTGAAACTGTTGTGCTCCCTACCCGTCCTATCATTCTGTTAGC
>JAAHTG010002457.1_pt1 | contig 10538 bp, 11 predicted proteins | sample 6116081 | NCBI WGS metagenome assembly JAAHTG01 (sample SAMN13939989, study PRJNA603662) | sponge metagenome | isolation source: marine sponge | host: Mycale hentscheli | place: New Zealand | collected 2005
ATATAGAGTTTAAAGCTAAGCTATGAAAGGGATATGATTTTTTTGGAGAGGTCTACTGTATTCTTCCCTGAAAAGGAATAATAAATCATCCATTTCGGGCTGATTTAACATGAAAGCTTCATAATAAATAGTGGAAAGACATTTTCTGAATTGATTAGGAAGTAAAGACTCATCAAGTAACTTATTAAATAAGTTAAAGAAAGAAATATTTCCCTGATTCATTGATAACTTTTTATGATCTCCTGTGGGAGTAAATAATAGGTTATAAGGGAAACGACTCTGCTCAGATTGATCAGAACAAAACAAAGCCAAAAGTATTACAAATAAAGGTACTACTACAGGATTGTTTTCAACTGTATCTCGGATAACTTCTTCGACTTTGATGCGATGATAACCTAAATGACTATAATCCTCAGTAAATAAATCCGTGATTTTTCATGCCTCATCACTATCAGGAAAGTTCAGAATCATACCGAAAACGTTCAATCCATTAAGAAGGCTTTCCCATTTTTCAAAGGTTAAATTTTTCGCATTGTAATGAAGGTCGCAATAGTTAACAATATCTCTAACTGCTTCTTCAAATTTTGGCAGAATTTGAATGTTGTCACATTTGTATAAATCATCTGGAATAGGAGGAATAAAATAACGAACTAATAACAAGCAGTGGGATGAAGGTGGATAAACTCCTTCGCTTAGGTAGTTAACTAGTTTCTTGAGATTTTTACGGAGATATTTTAAAGATAAAACAGTCTCGCCTTGTTCATTTTTCAGAACGATTAATAATTCTGCTGGTTGAAAATAAAAAGATTTACGATAAATACTTTGTCTTAAATTACTCTTATGAATTTGATATGATTCTTCAAATTCATCTGCCACTAATTTTTTGAAATCTATATTATTCCTCAAACGCTTAATTGGCTGTTTTTTTTCTTCTGTTTCTAGAAGATTGTTTGATAAATCTATATCTTTAGTTTTATCAATTTTGTTAAATAAATTAAAAAACATTTGTTTTTAATTACTTTTAAAAATGTTTATCAAATATATTCAGATATTATTATGAATTATATTAGAAAGATCTAAAGAAAACAATGGGAAAAAATTAGGGTTCAATTTCACAAAATCAACAAAAGTCTGATTAAATTAGGTCAAGATTAAAAAAAATACCGCACTCATGCCCCCTAAACCTCCAAACTTGCGAGACTTTTGTACTATCACACTGATATTTTTATTTCCAGAAATCACTCTAACAATTAACAATTAGTTTTTCATTGCTTGTTTCTTTTCTGCTTTTAAGTCTCTACTGTTAACCCCTGCCATTTCGGCATCCATTAATGTTCGTCCTGTTGCGGCTAAATAAACATCGTCTAAACTGGGACGGGATTGACTAATACTAAAAATAGGTAAGTTAATATCTGATAAAGTTTGTTCGATCGCAGTCAATGAATTACTATTACCTTGGACGATTAAATTTAAGGAGTTACCTTGAGTTTTATTCACAATAATTTCTTGAACAAAAGGCAGTTGAGATAATTTCTGTTGAGCAATTTCCACTTCAGAATCGGTAGTGAATTCTCTTATTTTTAAGGTTACTCGATCGCCACCCAAACGATCCTTTAAACTAGAAGGTGTACCCTCAGCTATCACTTCTCCTTGATCTATAATAGCTAAACGATCGGCTAAAACATCTATTTCTTCCAAATAATGACTCGTAATTAATACTGTCGTACCAGCTTCTTTGAGCTGTCTGAGGAAATCCCAAATAATCATGCGACTTTCAATATCTAAACCCACAGTTGGTTCATCTAAAACTAATACTTGAGGTTGATGGAGTAAACCTGCGGCTAAGTCCAAACGTTTGCGGATACCACCAGAATAACTACCCGTCAAGCGATCGCAATATTCTTGTAGTCCTAGTAATTCTATTAATGTATCAATTCTAACTTTGGCAATTTGTGACGGTAAATGATATAAAGAAGCCTGTAAGTTTAATAATTCTCTACCTGTCAAAACTTTATCAAGAGCAACTTCTTGAGCAACATAACCCAATTTTCGTCTGACAATTTTAGGTTGAGTCATTGCCGAAATGTCTCCAATCAATATTTCTCCAGCATCGGCTTTTGTCAGAGTTGTTAAACATCTAATGGTCGTCGTTTTACCCGCACCGTTAGGGCCTAATAATCCAAAAATCTCTCCTGCTTCGACTTGAAAGGAGATGTTTTTCAGAGCTTGAACTTGACCATAGCTTTTCTGTAAATTTTTAATTGTGATAACGTTGCTCATCTGACTCAAATTATTAGACTCTTTTTTCCTATGATCACATATTTTAACAGTGATAAGCTTCGAAGTACTAAACTCGTTATTAAGACAGCAAGGGAGAAGGGAAAAAGTTTGATGGTGATTTAGTACAATAGTAGCAATGAGTCTGGTATGGTGATGAAACGTAAGTTAATCTCAATGACGATCGCTTTTTTGGTTTCTGCCTGTAGTTTTACCAATATCGAAGCAAAACAATTGAACCCAGAAAAATTCACAGATTTGATTGAAAAAAATTGATTTTTAGGTAAATCCCATTTTATATAGCAAAAAAGGGGTTAGTTAGGAGAATGCAAGAAAGGTTTCACTAACTGTATCAATGAGGTTTTCAAACTGATCAACTATTTTACTTAAGTGATTTTTTAATCTTGCCCAAAATTTCTCTATTTTGTTTAAATCTGGGGAATAAGTCGGTAAAAATATTACCTGACATCCCCCTTGTTTTAGTAATTTTTCGATTTTTTTCTTTGAGTGAAAACTGCCGTTATCAATAATTACTATTTGACCTGGCAATAATTCTTCGAGCAAAAATTTCTTCATCCATCCACAAAATACTTCTCCATCACAATATCCTTACCTGTTTTTTCTCTAATTTTGAGCCAAGTATCTAATCTATTTCGGCTCAGATTGAGAGTTCGACAAACATTAATTTTTCTTTCTCCTCTATCAACAGCATTGACTGCTTTTATTCTCAAATCATAACTATAAGGTGCGGGCATTTTTACAAAAGTTTGTTGGTTTTATTTATTAATATAATAATGTCCTAACCAACTCTTTGTCTGCTATAATTCAATATCAACTTTGTGATGATCACATCTTTTTTCTAATTCTTTAGAAGTAATATTTTTCAAGAAAATTTCTGGAAATTCATTTTTGACTTGATTTTGATTTATATTGAATTGAGATCTATATTTTTCGTACTTAATAACATCTATATTATCTTCGTTTAAATTCTTTAAATTAGCAATATGAGATGTTTACCCATCAAATAAGCGCCATACCAGCGATATTTGGGGAAAACCGAAGTCCCCCAAGCTGGGTGCGATCGCTTTTTTTCTTTAAACGTAGCTAAATTAGAGATTACTAATCAACAATATTGGCTTTTTTCTGTCTTTGGAAAATAACTAACAAAGCTAATATCACAATCCCTAATAAAATCCAAACATCAGGTTCAGGTACTCCCGATACTTCCATCGGACTAAAAGGCTTGTTTAAATCCTCAAAACCTTTTTCTACTTCCCTGTCAAAACGATCTTTTTTCGCTTCTGCAATCCTCAACTGTTCCCGTTGTTGATCATTTACCAGAACTATCATTGATGAATAAGGAGTAACAATCTTGTAATCTTTAGCAACTTGATGAATGCCATCCAATTCAGGCAAAGATAAAGGATTTTCACCATTCTGACTCAAATAATACACCAACTGACGAGCAGTAATCGGTTCTATACTATTATTACTAACCTTGGCATCCTCATCAGTATTTTGAACCACAGTCCAACTGTAATTATCCACAACTGATGCACCATTCTTCTGCTCAGTAGCCAAACGTTTCATCACCGTCACCACATTTTCAGCTACACCACCATGACTATTTTGAATAGCTTGTAAAACAGTATCATTATAAGCTCTAGGAAATTCACCCCCCAAATGTATCATCCACAAAGGTGCATTAACTTCTCCAATTTTTTGTTTATCATCAGATAACTCATAACTACCTTCATCAGTAACTAGTAAAATCGCATCATAATTACTACCACGACTTAACTGCTGAAATTGCTTTAACATATCCTCAGTTTGTAATGAGCCATAAAAAAGCTGTTTTTCCACATCTAAAGCATTTATGTCATCAAGAAGTTGGGCTTTTTTACCTTCAACATCAGTAATGTATAAATCAACATCATTACCTGTTAAATTTTTCTGCCACCAAGCAAAAGTTTCTTGAACCTCTTGACGATGATTCCCCATACTATAAGAAGTGTCAAGAATTACTGCATATTTTTGATTATTAGGTAGAGCATAGTCTTGATTGCTTAATGGTTTCACGTCAACGCCATAGCCATTACCTAAATTAATTTGATGGGATTGTCTTTCTCCATTTTGTTGATCTTGCCAAAAGTCTTCTAACCAGACATCGGAGAAAAATAACTGTCTTTGACCATTACGAACACGTTTTGTTTTGTTTGTCCAAAAAATGTTTCGTTTTTCTGCTAACTTCGGTAATGGCCAACCTTGGTCTTGTTTCATTACCTTATAAGTTAACCACAGGTGCATCTTTGCTTGTCCTTCGAGATTACTGATATTTTGACTGGATAAGCGAGGTGGTACTGGAAATGCTCTTAAGCGATATTGTCCCACACCGACTTGTTCGAGTAAAGCAGGATCCACAGGGCGAGTACGTCTGACTTGATTATTATAAACCTCTTGTGCTGCTCCTCTAGGGGATACCACAAAGGCAAAGCGATCGTCTAATTGATCCGATTTACCAAGCCATAAGCCTGTTATAGAAGAGCTTTCAGGTAAAGAGAAGTAATAAAAAATTTCTTCCACATCAGGGGTTTGATTGTTATAAACTTCATGAATTTCTACATCCGCCCAATTCCCTTGAGGATTAACCGTAACTTCTTGTTTTTCTAACCATACTTTTTTCTGATCAATATTGAGTAATCCTGCTTTGGCTTCATCGATAATAGAAGTTGATTTAATCGCATGACGTACAGATTTTCTTTCTGCTTTTTGTAAAGGTGCGTCAAATAATTTGGCGTACAATGGAACTGATTCTTTCGCATCTTCGCGTGAACCTTGATAGAGAAAAGGTGCAAAAAGTTTGTTATATGTCTGTTGTAGAAAAACCGAAACCGAATCGTTGAAGTTTAAACTTTTATACATGGCATAGATGTGATTATTATCTTCTACTGTGCTTAAGTAACGATAAGCAGATAAGTTAGCATTTACTAACCCTTTACGAATAGTTTCTGAGTTTGCTAATAATTCTTGTCTGTTTTGAGGATTTTTATCTAATAAATTAAATGCTTGTACTTGAGGTTGTTGATTAAAACTAAATAGTAATACCATCCAAATTCCTATGGTTGCAGTAGTAATAGTAGTTGCTGTTGGTTTACTATATTTTTGAGCAAATTCTTTGAATGTTTTTAATCCTAAAACAACATACAAAGTTGTTAAAACAAAAGGCATACCCACAAACAGAGTGCAGGTAAACATAAATAAAATAAAAGAGAAACCCAACATTATCAAACCATAGAACAGATAACCACCATCCCTAGATAAAGCTCTGAAAAATCCTTCCATCCATTCAAAAGAGAAAAAAGCCACGATAAAATTACCCAACCAAATAATGATGTTGATAGCTACAGGTATGGCATAAAATAATAAAACCACTCCTAAATATATACCCATTAATAAAACGAGACTATGGGTAACTATTTTTATCCAAGGATGTAGAGTTAAGTTTTCTTCGTAATTTTGGAAAAGTTCGATCGCAAAAATAATTAAAAAGATAATATTTGCGATCGCAACTGAGAACCAACGTAATTCCAATTGACGTTTTTCTAACCAAGTTGCACCCAATAAAAAAACTGTCCCCATCCACAGTGGATTGCTATATTTATTAAGTTTTCCCTGATCCTTCTATTTAGTTATAACCCATTTCTTTCTTTCTGACAAAATAGATTTTTAAAAATAAATTTCAAATTTAACATAGTTTATTTTCAAATTTAATCTAAGGATTCCCAAAGCTATAAAACTCATAAGTTTGACATCTATTTTCGACTATTGCTTAATGCAATCAATGGGATATATCATTAGTTACGATAATCAAATATGAATACATATCTCACAAGAATCACTGACTCAATCTTACATTTAAGTAATCAGGTTACCCATAAACATTATTCATAAGAAATTTTAATAATGGGTCGTTATATATCTTAAATAAAAAGCTGAAATTATAGTTTAAATTTTTAGATTTAGAACAGTATATTTTGAGATTCAAATCTTATTTTCCCATCATAATATAAGTATTTTTAATCATTAAAATAATCATTAAATGGTAATGTATCGTACTTATCAAAAAAGACTAGTTATTAATATTTAAGAGCTTATTCCCTACAAATAAAGTGTTTCAGGGTTTTATATACTGTGAATATAAACTAAAAAAAATAAGATTAGTTAAATTAATGAAAATCAGAAACAAAAGTAATAAAAAATAGATAAGAAAATGGTATATAAAATGATCCCCTTCATGATAAGATTGATGGACGAAAGGCAAATCGCTAAAGATTAACTTCCCATTATAGAAGTTATTACAAATAAAGCTATAAAGAAAATTTATATATTTGGAGGAAACCAAAAATGGTAGCTGGATCCAAAGCTGGATTTAAGGCTGGTGTACAGGATTATCGTTTAACCTATTACACCCCTGATTACACCCCTAAAGATACCGACTTACTTGCTTGTTTCAGAATGACTCCTCAAGCAGGAGTTCCCCCAGAAGAATGTGCAGCAGCAGTAGCCGCTGAGTCTTCTACTGGTACTTGGACAACAGTATGGACTGATGGTTTAACCGACTTAGATCGTTACAAAGGTCGTTGTTATAATGTTGAGGCTGTTCCCAACGAAGATAATCAATACTTTGTTTTTGTTGCCTATCCTTTAGATTTATTTGAAGAAGGTTCTGTCACCAACGTTTTAACCTCTTTAGTAGGTAACGTATTCGGATTTAAAGCTTTACGTGCATTGCGTTTAGAAGATATTCGTTTCCCTGTTGCTTTGATTAAAACTTATCAAGGCCCTCCTCACGGTATTAACGTTGAGCGTGATTTATTAAACAAATATGGTCGTCCTCTGTTAGGTTGTACAATCAAACCTAAATTAGGTCTTAGTGCTAAAAACTACGGTCGTGCTGTTTATGAATGTCTTCGTGGTGGTTTAGACTTCACCAAAGACGATGAGAATATTAACTCTCAACCCTTCATGCGTTGGCGTGATCGTTTCTTGTTTGTACAAGAAGCTATCGAAAAATCACAAGCTGAAACCAATGAAATGAAAGGTCACTACCTCAATGTAACCGCAGGTACTTGTGAAGAAATGATGAAACGTGCAGAGTTTGCAAAAGAAATAGGTACTCCTATTATTATGCATGACTTCTTCACTGGTGGTTTCACTGCTAATACTACCTTAGCAAAATGGTGTCGTGATAATGGACTTTTATTACACATTCACCGTGCAATGCACGCAGTAGTTGACCGTCAAAAAAATCATGGTATTCACTTCCGTGTACTAGCTAAATGTTTACGTTTATCTGGTGGTGACCACTTACACTCTGGTACCGTTGTTGGTAAATTAGAAGGTGACCGTGCTGTAACCTTAGGTTTCGTTGACTTAATGCGTGAAGATTATGTTGAAGAAGATCGTTCACGTGGTGTATTCTTCACTCAAGACTATGCTTCTTTACCTGGTGTAATGCCTGTTGCTTCTGGTGGTATCCACGTATGGCACATGCCTGCATTGGTTGAAATCTTTGGTGATGATTCTTGTTTACAATTCGGTGGTGGTACTTTAGGTCACCCTTGGGGTAACGCTCCTGGTGCGACTGCTAACCGTGTAGCTTTAGAAGCTTGTGTTCAAGCTCGTAATGAAGGTCGTTCTTTGGCTCGTGAAGGTAATGATGTACTTCGTGAAGCTTGTCGTTGGAGTCCTGAATTAGCCGCAGCTTGTGACCTTTGGAAAGAAATCAAGTTCGAATTTGACACCGTTGATACTTTATAAGTTTCAGTTATCTTAGTCGGTAATCAGTGGTCAGAAAAATAAACTAAATGTTTATCAATGAACGGAAATTATTGTTATAACGATAATAATTAAATCATTCATATAAAAAATTCTGATAACTGAAAGCTGATTATGGCTAACTAAAACATATGTCTTATAAACAAGTTGTTAAAGATACGGCGAAGGTTCTGCAAAGTTATCTAACTTATCAAGCCGTAAGAGTAATTATTCAACAATTATCGGAAACTAATCCTGGTCAAAGTATTTGGCTATCTGATTATAGCGATCGTCAAAAGGTTCAAGATAGTGATTATTATCTGGAGCAATTGATCGCCGAAAATAAGGAGTTGGCTTTAAGAATTCTTACTGTGAGAAAGGATTTAGCGGAGCGAGTATTAGAATTTTTGCCAGAGATGGTCAATAGTAATATTAGTCAATCTAATATGGAACATCGTCGTCGTCTTTTGGAACTGTTAACCCAAACTGAATCTTCTTCATTAACTTCATCTGTTACGGATGAAACCAATATAGAATCACAATCGAATCAATCAGAAAACAAGGAAGAATAACAAATGCAAACTTTATCTAAAGAGCGTCGTTACGAAACTCTATCTTATTTACCCCCTTTAACAGATCAACAAATCCTTAAGCAAATCGAGTATATGTTAGCACAAGGATTTATTCCTGCTGTGGAATTTGAAAAAGATCCTTTACCTAACGACCACCACTGGACTCTTTGGAAGTTACCTTTATTCAGTGTTAACTCTCCTCAAGAAGTATTAAGCGAAATTCGTGAATGTAAAGGACAATATTCTGATTCTTACATCAGAGTGATTGGTTTTGACAATATCAGACAATGTCAAACCATGAGTTTCATCGTTCACAAACCCGGTGCAAACCGTTTCTAAATTTAATTAATATAAATATATTTAATTATTAAAAATAGGGTAGGCTCGATCGAGTTTGCCCTTTTTTTTTACAACTGATGTTACGCACTTAATTTTTTTGATTGTCAATGTCTTTGCATTTTCGTTCAAATCTGATCCTAATCTCTAATCTTTTTTGTTTATTATTTAACCGCAAAGATACAGAGGAGAATGAAATTAAAGTTTTTGATGTGGATTGGTGTGGAATTGAGTGCAAGGAAATAAACCTATAGCGAAGGACAAGAGGCAAAGATTAAAATCTTTACCTCGTCTAATTACTGAATAGGAAGGTACTCTCGCTTTGGGTATTTCAAGCCTTCTAATCAATTCGGTTCGATGGCGTTCGACAAATCGACCCAATTGTCGATAACCCCAATAACCACTCATCATCCCCATAATAATTATCAATAGTACTAGCCATAGAGGATGACGAAGACCATGAGGCGAACGCTGATCTTGTATTTGTTTAAGGTAATCAATTAAAGTTTTATCCATGATTTTTAGAGCTATAAGAGCAAATATATCGTTTTTTACTTCTAAAACTCTAATTTACTCTTTTTTTCTCTATAATGAAACAGCCCTGCTTATTTAAGGGGGATTTAGGGGGCTTTAATCTTAGCTATTTGTACTTCAGAAGGCTGGGAAACGTTATATTTAATATTACAAAGACTCAGAATTAAGATAAAAAATAATGATCAAGTAATTTTAATAGATTCAATAATAGGGCAATGATTTGAACAACAAGATAAGCTAAGACGCACTAATATTGGATATAATTGGGAAAATAAAATATAAAGTTCAAAAACAATGCCTATAAAAAACTTTTTATCAGATGAAGAGAAAAAAGTATAGTTATATATGGGGAAAATACAGTTTAGAAGATAAACAAAATAAAGAACAAAGAAAAGCATTTAAAGAAAAATTAGATAAATATATAGAAAAAGAAAAAGAATATCCAGAAGGTCTTCAGATATGGTTTTGGGATGAATGTGGTTTTAGTTTAAGAGTAATAAGAAGAAGAACATGGACGAAAAAAGGAAAAAGAAAAAAAGTTAAAGGACAAAGAAGAAGAGGCAGAGTAAATATGATGGGAGGACTAAGATATTCAGATAAAAAAAGAGTATGTTTTATGATCAAAAAAGGAGATTCACAAACATTTTATGAACAGTTAGAAAAATTTAATGAATCAATAAAAAAAGAGTGGGTTAGTCAAGGAAATAATGAAAAATATTTTGTCAAAAACGGACCAGAAATAATAATTATATTAGATAATGCAAGTTTCCATAACAAAAGGGAAATAATAGAAAGTATAGAAAAAAAATTACCGAATATAAGATTAGAATATTTGCCAGTATATAGCCCAGATTACAACCTAATAGAATTAGTATGGCATTCAGCAAAAGAATATATAGCTCACCGAGAATTTGAAAATAAAGAACAGTTGGCAAAAACTGTTAACAAATTATTGAATCAAGGTGGTTTAGTAATCAATTGGAGTAAAAAGTTTAAGAATAA
>JAAHTG010002458.1_pt1 | contig 10534 bp, 11 predicted proteins | sample 6116081 | NCBI WGS metagenome assembly JAAHTG01 (sample SAMN13939989, study PRJNA603662) | sponge metagenome | isolation source: marine sponge | host: Mycale hentscheli | place: New Zealand | collected 2005
GTTCTTTTTCTTTGCTTCTAAGAACTTCTTGGTATTGTTTAACCTGCTGCCTTAATTGATAAATTTCTTGTAGTGCTTTAATGTGAGCTAATATTTCAAAATCTTCCATGTTTAATTAATTATTTACCAATTTATTAGTTTATCTAATATGCTTCAGCCTTATACCAACCACCATCTGCACGCATCCAGATTCTATATTTTCCTGAACCAGCACTTGATGATGAATCATATTGAACACCGATACAACCATTCTGATCGCCAAACCAACCATCTAATGTGGTATTATTTCCTGTGCTTTGTGATGTTGCAGAATCCTTATACCCTGATACACAAGTCAAATCTTTTACTATACCATCTGTTTGAACTCTAAGATAATTTCCATTTTTTGCTATCATTCCATTACCAGCAGGATCACTTGAATTATCATTCATGGTCAATGTGTTGCCTAAAATAATATTGTCACCTGAAATCTGTGAACTTGAAATTGACCATTTCAATGAACTGTTAAAATAAAATCTATATTCATCGCCAGAAGGCACGTTAAAGTTTAGTCCTGTCGATAATCCATCAATGTATGAATCATTTGTTCCTGATGAATTGAAATAGATATGACCAACATTTGATATTCCTTCACCACTCATATCTAATGGTTCATGAGATGTATTTACAGTATTGCCAACCACAAATTTTGAATTTCCATCTACTCTAAGATAATGTTCATCACTTGACGAATGAGTATCATAAATTATGCCTTCTGCTGAATTTGATATTGTTCCACCACTTGTTGCAGATTGACCAAATTCTAACTGCGTGATATTATCAATATCATATCCTGCCATATCCAAATCTGATGTAGCAGTTCCCACCCAACTTGATGAAGCAGTATTACTAGAACTCACTAAAACCCATTTATTTATATGAATGACCTCGTCAAAAATTAAGGTTGCAAAACCACCTGCTGGGATTATATGGTCGTTAGTGCTTGGGATGAAAATATTTCCTGTGTTATGTTTTAGGGTTATTGTTCCTGTAGTGTTTGCTTCTAGATGTAATATCTGTCCACCTGCAGAAGCGTTTGAAATTGTCTTAAGATCATCGGCAGAACCTACAGGTGTTACTAACAGATAACTTGTGTAATCATCTGAGGTTGAACCTAACACATCACTTGGTTGTAAGTCTATTGCACCATTACCATCTATCTGTGTAATTTTTGGCAAATATGCAATAGCACCAATCATCACATCGCCTGATGTTTTTAGTCTTTTAAACTCGTCAATAGTGTCAGGTGTTGAGGAACTCTGTCCCCCTGCAAAGGACATTGTTGAAGCCTGTGGTGTAGATTTTGCACCAGCCATTGCGTATAATTTCTGAATATCCACAGTTTGGTCTTTTAGTTTTCTGCCGTAAGTTTTTCTAGTTTTTGCTTTACCTGCCATTTTAAATCCTCTTAACTCCTAGTATCTTGCGAACAAACCCCCCTGTTCCACCGTCAGTTCCATTGATTGTGTATTCTATTCTTTTAGCAACGAGTTTAATTGTGTTAGAATTAGAAACACCATTATCTTCTAAATTTGTTAATTTATCATCTTTAAGAAAAAAAGAATATCCGAACTGCAGGTTTGGATCACACTTTCCCTCACTTTCTATTTCAAACGCTTTGTATCTGAATTTTTCAATAATTTCTTGCGTGTCTACATCATTTTGTAACTGCACAAAGTTAGTTGTAAATGGGCGTTCTAAAAACTTAGGTTCTATGTTACGTGTGGTATTTGTGCCACTTGTGGCTAGTAATTGTTTAGAAAAATGAAAATTATCTATAGACATTTTAAGACGATATGCTGTGGCATTGCCAAATAGATTCTTTGTTGGAGACCCCCATCTTGCACCACTAGGAGAATATCTTCCCTCTGCATCATAAGCCTCTTGACATTGGAAGCCAATCATTCTGAGGTTTTTCCACTCAAATATGTTAAGAATTTCTAACTCAGGAACAATAAGATTTGTGGCTACATTACCCCATCTCTCACTTGCTCTTGCTCGGTATATCTTAAATGATGATAATGGTAAAACCACCTCCTGCCAATTTGCATCATGTGTTAGAGTGAAATCCTGAACCACCACATTATCAGAATCATCGTAGGCAAAACATCTCATTTTATAGTCACCTGATACTATGCCTGTTTGTGTTTCACTTCCACCTGCCATGTAGTACCATTTTAACCTCATATTGAATTTGATCGCATCACATTGCCCTAACTCCTGAGAATTTGATTTGTTATAACCTGTCGCAGATGAAGTGGAAGATTTGTTAAATCCTACGTCACCATTTGGCAACATGTGCATGTTTGTAGGGTCAAAACTTGTTGGCTCATATCCCTGTGATGTTTTACCAACACCACCGTAAAACTCACCAATAGACTGTGAATTATAACTGTTTGATGGAAATGGGAATCTAAAGTTAAGCCATGCACCTATTGAGTAATAATTTGGAACATTGAAAATCCAAAGTCTTTGTGATGCTGCTGGGGTAAATTCCCAAACACTCTCAACTGCAGACATATATCCATAATACTCATCAGGAGAAGAACCTCCGTTTGCTAATGTTGTTTGTCCGTTCCATTGGTTCATTCCATTATAAACATGAAAACAGTCATTGCCAGCATCTGTGCCTGAATCATCTGTCCATTGACCTGAGCCTGAATTATAGATGTAATTTTTACCGTCATGTAAAACTGCTGTCTGATCATTACTGTCTGGGACTTTAATTATTTCCCAGCCTTTACCATTGTATTTTATACACTTACCTGAGCCTGATAATGCCTGTGGAGGATCACTTGAATCATTAAAGTTTGATAACGAACCTGTCACTAATAACCTAAATCCTCTGTAAAAATCGTAACCACCTGAACCATCACTGAATAAATACTCATCAGGGACATCATCTGGATCAGTTGCTATTTTATAATCAACCCAAGTTCTAAAATGATCTTCATCTTGTATCACTAAATTTGAATCCCAGCAACCTTGTTTGGTATATGTTCCAGATGTAGAATTAACTGCCGAACCACAGTTTTGCCATGCCTTATAACCGTCAAATCCACTTGGTGATGTTCCAATTTTTGTGAATGGAGAATATCTGAAATTACTACCAATATCGGTTCTTGGGTAAATAGTTGTCCACTGACTACCTGACCAACTTCCAGATGTGGCACTTGTGCATTTGTATTTTATTCCATACCTTTGGACTTTAGTGTCTACAGGATAATTAACACCACTTTGCCATTCAGGTATTAACTCGTGACTTTCTAATTTTGAGGCAAATACAGAAGAATTGCTGGGAAAACTTCCAAAGCCTTCTGCACCTTTACCTATAACAACAGTGCCACTTTTTGCTTCAAGTGTTCCTTCTGTGTTATACACTGGTAGAGTTGTTGTGTTCTCAAGTGTTACAGTACCTGACGATGGTTTTGAACCACTCGAAAACGTCCTAATGTATATTTTATCATCGTCCTCTGTTCCTCCTGTTTTATCAGGGTCATCAAAAGCTAGTTCAAAATAATCGTTAGCACCACCTGCAGAGATAGTAGTTCCCAACTTATCTATTATTTCAGTTAAACCGTCATAACAGACCATTTCTGCCGAGCCAAAGTCATAATTATTGGCTGTCCATTTTGGTAATTCATTATAACTTGTGTCTTGTTGTTTATCAACTGTGACTTGTGCAGAGCCTTTTGTTGCCACGTATTTATCACAAATATCTTTAACAACCTCAAAACCGTTAGCATAGTAAAACTGTTTAGCAAAATGTGTCTGCTGCAAACATCGTTCTTGTCCGAGTAATTCTATGTCTAATCTTATTCCTTCTTGGATAGTTTTCTTAGGTGTTAAGGTGTCAACTTCAAAAATACGCTGGTAAATATTGCCACTTTTATCAGTTATTTTGATTTTTATCTTATCAAATTCGTCTAACAGGGGGGTGTTTGGAGTCGAGTTCGACCCTGAATCGGCAGTGATAAAGTTTCCACCACGAGCATTTAGGATTAAAGTTGCACTGTTAATCTCTCCACTTCCAACATCTGTCATGCGTTCTATCGCAATAACATGTGATGAAATATCTGTGTCGTAAGGATAGTTAGTGTAAGTTGTGTTTGTTGGACTGCCTATGTATGTGACTGTGTACGACCATGTTGCCATGTTTATCCTAATCCTGAAATAGCACCATTATATCTGAGTCTTGCCATAAATCCTGTTTTACCTGAAAATTCATAAACATCTGTTGTTTCAAAATGCTCTAACAGTAATCCTCTTGCAGATGTTGGCACAACATTGTATTCAGGACGCTGGTCATTTCTTATACCAAAACGTCCAAAAACATAAGTTGCATCTGTCTTTGGGCTGGTCAACCAATTCCTAAAATCCTCAACTGCTGCTGCTGTTCCTCCTTTACCATCAAAAAATCCTGTTATCTCATATTGAACTGTTGCCAATCCTGTGTCCTGTAGACCTGAAGGATCGTTGGTATCTGGAACAGGATTTTCCTGTGTGACGAGTGTTAAAACTACATTATATGTATCAATATGCGACCTTGCATCAGGCTGTGTAGCAGCACCATTTGTTGCACTGGTGTCAAATTCAATTTTATCTGTAACTGCTGTTTCTGTAGTTCCAGCACCTGCTGTTAATCTAAACAGACAAACATTGCCATTTATTGCCATCTATCCAGTCAAACCCCCTGCCTTATCCCTTAAACCTATGGCTGTAATGCCCTGTTGATCACGAACTTGCTTTAATGTATGGGTAGTTGCGACACCTCCAATATTTCTAAATCCTGTTATACTCGTCATAATAACAGGCGATAATCCTATCTGCCTTTTTCTTTGTTCTTCTCTGCTAAAAAATGCGTTGCGTTCATCTGCCATTATTCTTTTGAATCTTTTATCAAACGGACTACCTGCCTTTGTTAATTGATCAATAATAGATTTTATCACAATAGGTATTAACTCAACTGCCATTATCGCTAGTCCCACGTATGGAATTGCTTTGGCAAAGTGTGATACAAAGCCTAAATTTTGACCTAAACTTCCAGCCATATTTGAAACAAAACCCATTGGACTGCTACTAGCCTGTTGAGCTTTACCTAGTAAATTTTGAGCTCCACCAGCACCTTGCAATGACCCAAACATTGCATGATACTTTGCTTCGTCAATAATATTATCAGTTTCTCCTCCCCCACCTGTTGCTGTTTCTGCTATTTCTTTGATCGGTGTTTCATCACTAACAGCCTCTTTTACGTCTAAATCATCGACCTTGATTTTAATAATTAATTCTTCAACTGGCATATTAGACTCCAATACCTGTAGATGTTTCGTCCATAAATGCGTTTAATTTTCTTAATAACTCGGCTTTAAATTTTGGATAACCCAACTTGCGTGTATCTGTCATAATATTTCTTGCATCTATTCCCTTAACATAATGACCTTTTGAAAACATTGAGTCGCCATCTTCTGAACCTGAGCCTTCTGAGTATATAGATTGAGGACTACCACCCCCCTGTTTTATCCAATGTAGAGCCTTTTTGTCTTTTGGTTCTATCCAATGGTCTCGTGTACCATACTCAAAATATTCATCTAATGGAATATTTTTTCCATCCCTGTCTTTATAATCCACATAAATTTTTAACTTAACCCCGTCTTCGGATAAATCTGATTCTATATGTAATGACTGTTTATATCTCTCTGTCATTCCTCTGTCGTCACATAATCTTAAAAATTCCTCGCCTATTGTTCTATGTGCTATTGAAACAGCGTTTTTCCTTAGCCACTCCTGAACCCTAAAAGGATATGATTCAAGTCTAAGTTTTGCTATTTTTCCTCGTTCCATTATGCTACGCTGATAGTATCGCCTGTGAGCTGAATTCTTCCTCGCATAACTACACCACCTACACCAGCTAGTCTTGCAATTTCAAGATGTGGCAAAGTTCCTGCTGCTGTGATGGTTTTTGTTCCACTTCCTGAACCATTATCACTGACATTTTTGGCTACAATTTTCCAAGATGTTGATGTTAGTCCACCATTTGCGTTTCTTTGTGTTAATGTGTTTAATGAGGCTATTTCAGGGGTTGAGCATAATAAAGTAAACTGAATAAAATTATCTCCACTGCCGTAGAAATAAACTACACCACCACCACTTGTGGTTTCCCTGCTTATTGGTCTGTCAATATTTACTGTAACATCTTGCATTAAGATATAGGTATCTGAACCCACTTCTAAGGTTAGTTTTTCATTATTTACAAGTTCAGTAACTTCACCAATATTAGCCATGAGACTTCATAGATATGTGTAATAAATAGAACTATTGTAAAAAAATAAAAAAAGGGGAAAATATTAAGTGCGACTGCCCTTGAGCCTACTTCTAAGCTCGTGGGAAATAGCATTTAACATTCTTTGTTTTTTGGTGTATAGCGTAATAGATGGATATGTTTTGTCGGTTTTTCTCATTTTTTGGTATGCTTTGATAAATGAGAGAAGTTCTTGTTTTCGTCTTTGTAATGCAGTAGTTGACATATCTTTAAAATCAACATAATTTGAAGAAAATCTTTCGATTATTTTTTCTTGTTGATGTTCATTTTTTGTTTGGAGTGCTATGTTAGTAACATCCACATTTAGTTCATCACCCTTTCTGATGACCACTATGTCATTGTGTCTATTTGCATTTTGCTTTGCTAGAGTTTTTTGGTTTGCCTCATCAAATCGTCCTAATCGTTGTTGATGTTTTCTCATACGGTGTATCCAGTTACTCCATAACACTTCTTCCTCACTTCTAGTAACACCCTGTTTTGGGTAGCATGCTGGACAAGGATAGGTTTCATGTAAGTGGTGAAGTTCGCCTCCGAGTCCAAACTGATTATCATCAGTTGTTCTTTCGTGACTTTTTACCGAACTTTCGTATGGATCAGGAATTAGCAGACTTAGGTTTTTATCATTTGGAATTTCTAGTATGAGAGATATCTCATGTCTACTCTTACCTTTTTTCCATAAACCACTTGCTATTTTCCTGTCAAGTTTTATGTCTTTGTTTGCTTCAATTTCTTTGGCTTTAGCTTTTTCGAGTGCAGCAATTTTCTCTGCCATCTCAGCTTCTAGCTTCTCTATCTCGCTATCGTATTTTTCGTTTATGTTTTTGTTGGACATGTTATTACCAAGTGTGTGTATTTACATATATTTAAATCTGCAAAGTATGAATACTCTGGATACTTTAACAAAAAAAAATGGGGGTTACCCATTAATGGAGGCTAGGCGTCTTTGATGATATTTGATTTTCTGCCTATAGTTTTTGATGCGAGTTTGGCTGGCTTTAATTTTCGATTCGTTCTTTTTGATGTTTTGTTCAAGTCGTCTGATTTTTTCATTGACTGCCTTTGCCTGTAATTCCTCCTTTGTGAATTTTGGCTTCGCTGCATCTCTAATTTCCTGACGTTCTCTTTTTGCTTGTTGGGCTTTGTGGAATCGAGTGTTGGCTTCATTGCATTTCTTATTCATGAATCGGATAACCATTTTTTTCTTTACTCGTTTGATATGTGTTGTAATGTTACGACTTTGTCTGTTCCATATTTTTCCATGAAACTTTCCATCTGCCTGTTTTTTAACATACCAGCGATATTTGTTTCCATATCCATCTTGGAAATATCTCCAGCTACCTTGTATTCCTTTATCCTCAAACTCTTTCATGTCACAGAGTTCATTAAACTCTTTGAGGTTCTGTTCTTCGAGTTCTGGATTGTTGTAATCTTCTCTCATTACAAAGTGTGTGTATTTATCTATATTTATTTTTTCTCTAGGCAGTTACAACGTCAACTCTAAAATGAATTTCACGTCCTTGAATGGGTTTTCCATCATCACCAGCATTAAAAACTCGAACTCTTTCAGGAAACGAATAATTACAAAGTGGATCACTTGAATCCGTTGGCTTTCTTAATTCAAACTTTGTTTTAATTGATTGTAAAACTAACTTTTGTAAATTATCAAGACTTTTTTCTACCTCACGTCCATCCTGAGCAATATCTACTATGACCAAAATATAGTGACATCTGTGTAATGTTGCTTTGATAATATTATTTTGAACAACACCTTGTGCTTCGGCTTCCTCTAAGTTATCTGCATTAGTGATAAATAAGAATGGATTTGGATGTGCTGTCAAACTATTATTGTATGGTCTACCAACAAAGACATCAACCAATTTGCCTTGTCTACCTGTTGAGTCATAGACGTTAGCATCTGCCTGAATTATTTCTTTAATTCTTGTCTTAATGACATGGTGATCTACTTCTGTGACCATGATTAAGAGCTCGGTAATTTTTTATGTGCTTTAACTGAAAGTAATTTAGTAGTTTTTTGGTTACCTGTTTTGGTTAAAACCACTTGTGCCACATAACTTCCATCTAAGTTTTGAGTTTGAGCTTCTGTCATTGTCCAAGTTACCGTTGGACTGCTAATTCCTAATGTTGCTGAAAACAAGTTTGTGCTTAAGTCTTTTGTGACCAAGTTTAACTTTGCAGCTGTGTAAGTGGTAATATCAGCAGATGTTCCATCTGGATTTTGAATCGTGATGACGTATGAGTCACCATGTTCATTCTGCACAAATTCTATATCAGCCATTAATATTCATCAGTCCTAGCATTAGCTGTACGTTTGGTTATATCAGAATTATTTGCTCTAATTGTGAAGTCAATATCACCTACACGCTTGGTTAGATATGCTATTGCTTGTCTAGCCCTACCTGATAACAGTGAAAGAGACTCGCTGCGTGTTATAGTCTCGGCTAGTATTCTAAATGATATTTTTTTGCCTGTCATGGACTCTGAACGTGTTAGTGTTTCTGCTAAAGTCCTAAACATTGAACCAGCCACACCTAATGACTCACTGCTTGTAAATGAGTATGCTAGGTTAACAATTTGTCCAAATACTCTAGTTATTGATTCGGAACGAGTGATTGTATCAGCTAAGGTTCTAACAGTTTTTTGGACACGTAGTAATGATTCAGAACGGCTTATCGTTTCTGACAAAGTCCTAAATGTATCAATTTCCCTGCTTAATGATTCAGATAATGTCCAAGTGTGGGTTGGTATTCTTTTGGCACTAAACACTCTGCTTATAGAATCTGCTAGTGTGTCCCATCCATGAATTAATACTTTTTTGGTGTTTTGGGTTCTTATCACATTGTCTGTTAAAGATATTGGTTTAAACTCAGTTTCAAAGAAGTCAGAGTCAAATATACTACCATCGAAAAATGTGTAACCCTCATAAATCTGCCTAAATGTTGTAGGAGATTGTCTTTCGAGTGATTCGTTTAATGTGAATATGTGTGATGGTATTCTCTTGGAATTGTATACTCTTTGTATTGTTTCTGCTAAGGTGTTAAATGCCTCACCTATTGTTCTTTTAGATTTATAAACAAAATTACTAGATGAATCTGACTGTGTTAGTGTTTCTGATATTGCATTTTGTAACCCCTGTGTTCTTGTCAACACATCATCAGACACAATAAAAGCAGTTGCAGGATTATCATCAAAGAAAGCAGAGTCAAATAATGCTGGATCAAATAACTGCCTTACTTCGGCTATTGTTAACTCGTACTGTGTTTTAGTGTCAAATATTAGACTATCAAATATGGCATCGTCAAAAAGAGAGATGGATGTAGCTGTTGGCAAATCATGCTACCTCTGTCCATGCTGAACCTGACCAAATGAAATCTTTGCCTGAATTTGTTTCTGAAAAGATTGAATTTGTTTGAAAACTACTAGGTGTTGTTAATGATATTGATACTGCTGTTCCACTTCCTGCTGATACTGTATTATCCCAAAATTGAACATTCTCAATTTTACCGTTCCAAGACTGTGTAGAGTTGTTTGCTTGATCACCAAACTTAATGTATCTTAATCCTGTTGAAGATGTCGAACCACCTGTGGCACTTAAAACATCACCGTTGAAGTCATTTCCATTTGATATTGAAACTGTATATGCTGAACTTGATGTACGAATAATTTCAATATAGAATTTTGTATTTTCTGTTCCTGAACCCATATATCCATAATTATTAGAAGCTGAACCTGATTGTGGTGAAGCATCATTAGAACTGTTTGGTCTAATTAATCCATAATCTGAACCACTTTTTGCAGATAACATTAGTCTTACACCAATCCAATCTTGGTTTTGTTGATGTGTCGTGTTCATATCTTTATCAGATATTCCACAAAACACATTGACATCACCATTAGTAGTGCCTATTGTGCTATTGACAGTATGCTCAAATCTTAAAACCCATGTGTTAGAAGCCACACTATTTCCTAATGCAGAATAAACATCATAACTTACACCATGATTTGTTGTATCTGTATTGCCTGTGTAATTAATAGCAGAACTGCCAAAAGTCCATTTTGTTCCAACATCTAACCAACCACTAGGATTTGTTCGTTCTGTACTCGTTCCAACAATGCGTTTAGAAGCTTTGAAATCTGTCATTCTATCCACTCCGTCAC
>JAAHTG010002201.1_pt2 | contig 10527 bp, 15 predicted proteins | sample 6116081 | NCBI WGS metagenome assembly JAAHTG01 (sample SAMN13939989, study PRJNA603662) | sponge metagenome | isolation source: marine sponge | host: Mycale hentscheli | place: New Zealand | collected 2005
TTTAAAAAAACAAATAAATACAAACTCCACCACCCTCACCCGCTCCTACATCTTGGATCAAAGAATTTATTAACCGCTTTCTCTACACCTTTCTTACTTGCTATGTTTTCACCAAAGCCAATGCTTTTAACTTCACGTTCCCTTGCACCTAAGTTACTTGTTAAAATAATAATACAATTTTTTCCAGATACCTTTTTACCTGTTGATCCAGTAATAACTCCATCATCCATTAGTGCAAGCATTACACTCATAATATCTGGGTGTGCTTTTTCCACTTCGTCTAATAACAATACACAATTAGGATTGTCTTCTAGATCATTTACAAGCATACCATCACCTGCTTTACCATCGCCATGTCCTACATAGCCTGGAGGTGAACCAATTAGTTTTGCTACTGTATGCCTTTCCTGATACTCTGCCATATCATAACGCACAAGTTTCATACCCATTGCTTGTGATAAACGTTTTGCTGTTTCTGTTTTACCTACACCAGTTGGTCCAGTAAACAAATAACTTGCAATAGGTTTGTTAGGATCTTTTAGTCCTGCAAGTGATACTGTAATACTATCAGTAACTTTACGTACTGCCGAATCTTGACCAAATACTGTTTTGTTTAGATATTCCTCTACTTCACCATGCTTTTTAGAAGTGTGTTCCTCTGTTTTTGTTCCCAAGTGTTCTGCTGGAATGTCAGTGTATCTACTTACTTCAAGCCTAATTTCTTCTAAACCAATTATATCTGTTTGATCATCTTCTGGTAAAATTTTGTTATACGCACATGCTCTATCTAAAATATCAATAGCTTTGTCTGGTAGTTTCTTATTAAAGATATATTCACTAGCAAGGTCAACTGCTAAGTCACATGCTTCTGGTGTAATTCCTACACCGTGATATTGCTCATATGAGAATACACTATTGCGTAAGATCTCTTTTGCTTCGTCTACACTAGGTTCGTCAATTTGTATTTTTGTAAATCGTCTTGCTAATGCACTTTCTTTTTCAAAGTTGCTTCTGTATTCATCGTCTGTAGTTGCACCAATAACTTTTAATTTACCATTTGTTAGTGCTGGCTTTAACATATTACCTGCGTCCATGCTACCACCGCCTGTAGATCCTGCACCTACAATCATATGGATCTCGTCAATAAAGAGAATAACGTCCTCAACCACTTCTAATGCTTCAGCTAGTTTTTTCATACGTTCTTCAAAGTCGCCTCTGTATTTTGTACCTGCGACTAGTTTAGCCATGTCCAAACTTAAAACTGTCTGGTCTTGTATTGTTTGTGGTACATTACCTTCAACAATAAGTTTTGCAAAGCCTTCAACAATAGCAGTTTTACCAACACCACTAGGGCCTACTAATACTGCATTGGACTTTTTCTTACGTGCTAGTGTTTGTACAAGATCACGTAGTTCTTCACGACGTCCAACTACATCATCATAATCTTGGCATTCTTCGTTCATATTAATTGTAAATTCACGAAGTATTTCATTTGCTAATTGCTTTTGTTGTTTCTTATTTGCTGTTTTTATAGTTTGTGGTTGCTGTACTGTATTAGCATTTACTTGTAACCATTGTACTACTTTATCTCTATCAAGCCCTAGCTGTCCTGAAAATTGCACTGCAACACTTTGTTGCTCTGTTAGGATTGACAATACTAAATCTAATTGATTAATTCCACGTTTACCTTGGAACAATGCTTGTGTTAATGCACGATTAAACACACGCTCTAACATATGCGTTTTGCGTGGTTGTGCTTCTGATTCACTATCAACTGTTAACTCGGGAACATCTTCACCCAGATATAACATTAAACTTTCTTGTATTCCTTGACTATCTGCTTGAAGTTCATAACACATACTCCTAATCATTTTGTCTTCCAAAACTACCGCAGTTAAGTGTTCTAGTGTTACATATTCATGATTAAATCTTTTTGCCAGGTTAATGGCACTTGCTACTAAACTTTCTATTTCATTCATTTTTTAATCTTTCTATAAACTCATTAATTTTTTGAGCCGTATCCAATATCGGAAGGCGTGTAACTGTGTAAACGTGCAGGTCGCCCCGTTTTTTATTTTTAGGATTAAGTAGTCCCAATCCTTTTAAAACTATTAATGTATCTGATGGTGTGCCAGGGTCTATTTTTATTTGTTGTTCTTCTTCGCAGGCATCTTTAAATTTACATATTCCGCCCTTCATAGCACTGATAGCGTCGATTTGTAAATGCATTATAACATTGAAACCTTGTCTTGTAAAGTTTTTATGCTTTAATTCTTGCACATTTATTATATAATTTTTTCCTTGACTTCTTACCTTATACTTGTCGCCATCACAAGCACCCGGTGGAATAGCTACATCCAGTACACCTGAACGAGTATCTATCATTCCTTTAAGTCCATTAATTTGTTGAGGTATGCTTAGTTTTATATTAACTAGCTCTGTGTTTGGCTTTGATAAAATTGGTATATGCTTACGTTCTTTTAGTGTTTCATACGCATCATGTATACGTTTGAAATCATCCCCATCGCCGCCTCTGTCTGGGTGATAGACCAATGCCAATCTTTTGTAAGCCGCCTTAGCGTCTTCTAAGCTGGCGCTTTGTTGAATTCCTAATATATCCCAAGGATTATTCGCTGTTCTCATAGTATTGGTCGTAAGCGGCAATTACCGCCTTTTGCTGGCGTACTAACTTCAATAAGTCAGTAACATTTAAAGTTAGAGCTTCGTAACTTTCTTCGTCTACCGCAAATACTACGATTGTATTTCCATCATCTGCCATTTTTTGGAAGACTTCTTCTGCGTTCTCGGGGGTTATTACAACCCAGTCAATAGGTCGTTGCATGAACCTATCAACTTCTGGTAATACTAATGGTTCTTTTTCAACTGGCTTGGATACGATGTCAATTGCGTTTGGAATACTACTGCAACTACTGAGTATCAGTACTGCCGCTATTCCCATCAACACATTTAACAAATTTTGCTTCTGCATCTGCATCTCCTATTGGTGCTCCTGTTAGTATTTCAAAGCATCTAAACAACTCTGTTGTACCTGTATTTAACACTTCTTTAATGTACGCTGGATTTTCTACTGCTCTTTCGCCCACTGTAAGATCACGCCCATCAGTTCCTTGATCAAAAAGTTTTTCTACATCACGTACTTGTTGTCTTGCTTCTTCAAACTCTGCTGATAATTCTGTGAACGCTTTTTGCATATTAACTATGTCACTACGCAATGATGAGTTTGCTTCAGCTTGTATACTAATTGCATTCTCAAGTTTACCTTGATTCTCTGCATATTGTCTAAGAGCTTTTTGTGTATTCTGATAATACCAGTATGCCGCGCCTGCAAAAATTGCAAAAGCCGCAAACATAATGATATAAACTTTCAATTTTGCTAACATCACTTGTACCTATACGTTATTCTTCCTCTAGTCAAATCATAATGACTAACTTCAATATCGACTTTATCATTTAATAGAATATTAATATTGTGCTTTCTAATTTTACCACTGATTGTACAATCAATAATATGATTGCCCTCAACTTCTACTTTAAATCTAGCTTTAGGCAGGCATTGTACAACCGTACCTTGTAACTTTACTGCTTCTTCTTTCATACTGGGATTAGTACTTTGCTAAAAATTTCATTCTTTCTGAAATTTCTTGTGCCTTTGCGTCATGTTGTAGCAGATAATCTTTTGCATCTAGTATAACACTGCTTTCAAAGTTTTCTTTTGTAAAGGGTTGATAGCTCTTCTTCTCATATGCTGAAAAGTTTACATTAAAAAATTCATTATCAACTCTCGTAATATCATTTACAATACTTTCAAGTACTTCAAATGCATCTGAATGTCTAGAAATTTCTACAAATACTGTATATTCGCCATTTTCATTAGGGCCTGGTGAAACATCCACATCAAGCACCTTTTCGTTTAATGCACTTTCAATAAACTGACTTAGGTCTTTTGCAGGATCTTGATCTTTTACCTTGATTCCCATTACAATAACTTTATGATCTTTTGCTAGTTTACTTTTAAACTGATCAATGCTAATAATTGGACTTACCATACCACGTAAATCATTTACTTTTACGCTTTCATTAACTGGACGTAGTCTACCTGGTATCTTTTCAATATCAATTGAACTAGCATGTTTCATATCTTCTTTATCTACTGGGCCGCTAAAGCCGTATGATTTATCATACATATGCATCCAACCACTACCATCATTCATAATATATGAGATTGCTGTATCTGGATAACGAATAATACCGTATTTTGTATTGCCGCCTGCTTTTTCTTTAAGATCATTTTTAGAGATAATATCATGCACTTTTTGTTCTATACGTTTAATTTGTTTCATATGTTCAGTATCTGCATGGTCACCATCTATTTCATTCTGTTCTACATCAGCAAGTAATGCTGATATTAAATCTGTTGACTGTGGATATCTAGCCATTAGTTTTTTAACAGCATATTGTGTTTTAGGGTCAAATCCTTTTATAGAGTCATCATCTCTGACTCCACCTCTATCCTCTAATGGCATCTTCATCTCCTAATCCTTCATCATATGCTTTTTCTACTTGCTCTGTGTCAACTTCAGCATTATCTAATCCTACTTTATCAATAGTCATAGTGTCCATAAACTGTCTAGGAACTTCTAATGTTACTAACCAGATTGGACGGCTAATCATTTTAGCCGCTGGTTGTCCTGGGCGTCTTGGATCTGGAAGATCTGATCTATCTTCTGGTTGTACCAACTTAGCCGCTGTTTTTAAATTATCTTTTGCAAAGTAAACTTTACCACCGCTTGCTATAATGCGTTCAGCACCTGCTGGGTCTGGCATAAGTTTGTATGGATACATTAAAGTAACTGTTACCCAATATTTTTCAATTTGTGGCCCATCAACAATTTCACCTGTTATCCAGTTAGGATAGGCATAAACGTTAAGACTGTCCAAGTATTCGTCTACTTGCATTAGAACATCCAATGCAGACGAACGGTTGACGTTAGATTCTAACGTCTTCATTATATCCATTTGATCCATAATTAATTCCTCTATAATATTATTTATCTAAAAAGCATTTTACTATCTGTTAATACGGCCATTCTACGATAAATACTTGTACGGGATGGCTAACTGGGCTTTCACAAGTTAGGAGAAGCAATGGCTAAAAGAGCTCGTAAAACAAAAAACCAACAGCATCAACAAGGTGATGTCATACAATTAAACGCATTCAGAAGAAGAGAAAAGCATGTAGTAATGATACCTAAGAACCTCCGACAGGAGGACTACATTGACTTACTTGACACTAATTCAAAATCCATAGTATTTTCAATGGGTCCTGCAGGAACTGGTAAAACATTACTAGGTGTCCTACAGGCAGTTAAAGATCTACGAACTGGTGTATGTGAAAAGATTATTGTAACAAGACCTGCTGTAAGTGTTGACGAACAACATGGTTATCTTCCAGGTACGCTAGTTGAAAAAATGGCGCCATGGACAAGACCAATATTTGATGTATTTGAAGAATACTGGTCACCTCAACAAATTGAATCCATGGTTGCAGACAATGTAATTGAAATAGCACCATTAGCATACATGCGTGGCAGAACTTTTAAAAACGCTTGGATTATTGCAGATGAAATGCAAAATGCAACACCAAATCAAATGAAGATGCTACTAACACGTATTGGTGACAATTCACGTATCGTAGTAACTGGAGATTTAAACCAACATGATAGGGGGTACGAAAATAATGGCCTTAAAGATTTTATACAAAAACTTAAACAACAAGACAACGATATGTTTGGACTTGTTGAATTTACAAAACAAGATGTCGAAAGACACCCTGCTGTAACGGCAGTATTAAACATTTACGGAGATGATTCCGTTTAAGATTCAAGAATTAAAGAACAGATTTCTGTCCAGTTAGCAACCCGTGTAATTCTAGAATCCTCACATGTTTGGTTATGTCCGTGATTAATTAGGATTGTATTCAATCCCATATCAGCACCTAGGACTGCATTCTCAGTCTTATCCTCAATCCAATATAGTTTAGACATCTTGTATTGTGCAAGTGCTTCATCTTTATCAGCACCAGTATCTAAACAAACAACATTAGAAGCAGTAAAAACATCTTTACCAAAGATATTTTGCAAGTTTTTTACCCTTGCTTCTTTAGCATATTTGTCTAAACTTAGGCTAGTAATCATCATAAAAGTGTAACCGTTATCAATAAGTTTAGCAACACCGCTTCGTGCATCACGTAATGCTGGCAAATGCCCCATCCAAGCACTGTTGTTGAATTCTTTTACTAAGTTTTTAGCAAATGTTTTTTCTAAGCCATATGCTTTAGCAACATCATATTCATCAGCATCGACTTTGTTGTATCCTTTTTGGGCCATCCAAGTAATAAAACCTGCTTCCCAATTAAGCAGTACACCGTCGCAATCTGTGAGTATTATCTTCAATTCTTCTATATTTGTCATCTTTTTCCTTATCTTCTTTAACTTACTCTTATACTATACAGTAAGACACCTTACTTGTCAACCTTTTTCTGCATTATTTTTCAATTAATTTTATGTTATCATAGTCTACAATAACAGGAAACCAGGGGTTTCCGTAACGTGGATCTTTTGTTTTCTTCCAACGATCCTCATTGTTTACTTGATATGGTTGCCTATATATGCCCACTTTGCCCCAAGGTTTAATGCAAGCATTTGGTGTACCTGTTTTAAACCCACTTACTACTTTTTTGCCATCAATATATAAGTCTACTGTGGATGATCCTAACTGCAAATCTATTACAATCTTAACGTTAGTCCATTCTCCTACTTTAAACATTCCAGGCGTTTCAACAGTTTTTGTCCAATGCCGTCCCCATTTGTCAGTACCAGGCTCTAGTATGACTGTATTCATATCACGAACCATACGTAATTTAAGTGGGGGCTTGGTTGTTCTACCTTTAAATTTTGTACAACGTCCTGTTTTAGCATGAATCTGCATAAAGATTGCTTCACCAATAAGTTTGTTATTGAATCTAACATCTGCAGAATATTCCCACGTACTTCCTAACACCATACGTTCTCGAGTAGATAATTCAGCACGTTGTCTAAACTTATCTTTACATGAGCCAACCATTGACTTTTCATCTAATGATACTCTTAAGAATCTATTTCCATCCTCTTCTAACATTTTAAAATGACGGTAATCCATACTACACTGTTGGAACATTGTTACATTCCAATCACTATCAGTATACTTTGCGAACGACTCCTGTGTAAACAAGAGTAGTAAACATATTGTTGATAATACTAGTTTCATATTACTATAATAACGGTAAGAAGCCTTAATGTCAACCAAAAAAAATCCCCCAAGAGTAAATTCTTTGGGGGACTTTAAACCGAGCGGTTAGTTAAACGAACCAATTAAAAGGTCCACTTTACTCCAATAGTAGATTCTGTACGATCCCAATCAGAGTTAAAGTCATTGTTTAAGTAAACTGACGCTGAGTTAGCTACTTTAACAGAAAAGTCTACATCCATACGGTTGAATTCCCAATCTGTAGTTGCAGTGTCTTCCACGTTAGCTTGTAGCTTAACACCTTCTGAACCTAAAGATAAAGTTGTTCCAGCGTATAGTTTGTTCTTTTCGCCTTCAATTAGACGCTCTGCACCAACATATGGCTTAAGATCTAAAGATGGTGAGGATACAATTGGATCTGCTGACGCAACTGTAGCCATGCCGCCTGCTAGGGCGATTGCCAATACTAAATTTTTCATTATTTTTTCCTTATAAAGACTCGCTAATTGCGAGCGTTGTTTTAAAAGTGTAGGGATTCTGTTCCGAGGCTCCCTACAGCCTGTGAGTTCTTATGCCGCGATGGCGTTCAACTCAGGTTTATAATTGTCGTTTGCAATTATTTCTTTTGACCAATAACGCAGTCATCCGGTAAACTCCACTTCACTTTCATACCTGTCGATCCTTGTTCGCCCCCATCATAAGCACACTGTTGCTTTAGGTTGCGATCCTATAAGACTTAGTGTGTTTATGGTGGAGGCGCTGGGTACTGCCCCCAGGTCCAGTATATGTCCACGTTACTTCAACGTTTACAGTGTATTTATACTATAATAGTGGAAAATTGTCAAGTAAAAAAACAATAAGACCATATGTTGCGTAATGTAACATCTGATCTAGTGCTTGTAGTCTCCAAAACAACTTGCCATCCCTACTCCATTCCATTTTACGAATAAACTTTGTTTTACTCATATCAATGATATAGTGTAAGGCAAGGTCAACTATAGCCATTAATAGTGCTACTTGAAATGAATATCCAAATAACGCTATAACAACGAAGGTCCCAATACTATGATCTCCGCTGTGTAGTAAGTTAGACTTACTAATTAGAACACCTTTGTTCCCAGGTGGTCTAAAACTTTGTACAAATAGATCTGCCACTGCATGTTTCATCATGAGTGCTAATAACAACCATTCCATTATGATTTCCTTTTATGGGATATGGTATTTATCTATTCTCTTATCCATTGGTTAAACATGTATTCAACTTATTTTTATAATAAGCCGTATACTTTCCATTTTTCTGTTCAATACGTTCTAAAGCAGTTTCTTTAGGTAAACCAAAACATTTGTTTAGGCTTTGGCCTGGGAATCTATAGCGTGGGTTGGCTTTTACAAACTCCCATTGTTCTGCTTGCTTTTGTCTACGTACTGCATTTTTAATTTTAGTTATACAGGTTGCAATATCCATCCAATTTTCAGTCTTGGTGTGATGCAATCCATTATATTCATATTTGTTAGTACAAAAATTTATTGCTGAATTATCAGGTTCATCAGCATTTGCCGCAACTGTCATAAACACAATTATAAAAATTGCTATAAGTGAAATATATTGTTTCATCATTTAGCCTCGACGCATACGTGCAATTTCCACTGCTTCTTCTTTGTTATCTGCAAATATTGGTACCATATTACTTTTGTGCATTGTTGCAATACCAAGCAACTTACGCTCACCTGTATATTTCATACCTTCTTTACGTGCAGTTGAACCTCCTAGATTATTACTAAGACTAGGATAATCTGGAGTCTCACGTACTTGTGGAGGAACATATTTCTCTGGTTTGATGTCACGCTTTGGTGGAGTATAATTACCGTTCACATAGTCCACAAAGTCTTCAAACTTTTCAAACTGTGCGGCATGTATATGCCGTCTACGACAATCTTTATTATGCTGTCGCCATTGCACACGTAATTGTTCTTTTTTAGATGCAGTCATATGTTTCTGCTTCTTTTTGCGGCTGTACTTTGTAGTGGTCATATACGGACCAACTAAATGCATAGTCATGTTAACTCCTAATAAAGTTGTTCTAAATCACGCCAATCGCTTGTGACATAGTTTATTATAACACTTTTTCTTAGTCCGTCAACCTTTTTCTTCGGTACTCCATGTAGCACTGGTTCTCCTAACACACTTAACCATCCTGCGTTATGCTTAAATGGCACTGTAATAAGAGGCTGTTCAGGTTGTGTATAAATTACTGTTCCCCAATCTTGCTTACCTTTTCCTATGTAAATTTGCAGTGTCATTAGTTTTTCTTTGATATCTACATGCTCTTCTAACCAAAAACCCTCTGTATCTTGTACTAATTCAACCCGTAGTTTTCCAGACATCATATCAATACCAGTTAAATCTGTCATATAACTTCTAAACTCTGGCTTATCGTATTCAGCGAATACCTTACCTTCAGGTGTTCCACGTTTAACAAACTTCCTAAACTCGTTTGCTGTAGCCCTTTTACCTGAAATATTTGCTTCTACCTCTTCAGGATACAGTTTAGCAATCTTCTTTGCTTTTGCATCAGTAAACATTTTATGTACATGCCACCAGTTTTCTGGAGTAGTATATTTTGTATAATCAATCATCATATATTGCCTTTGCTAACATTGGGTGGTAATTTTTTAAATGTACTTTTCTAAAAGAATCCTGCTCTTTACAGAATGTTTTAAATGCCTTCCAATCATCATCGATTATATCTTGATTCAACATCTTTCTACAATCTTTAATGATTCCTTTTTCTTCATCACCAACCCAGTCACTATCTAAAAGTTCTTGCATCTGTTCGTTGGCTATATCTTTAATTTCTTGTGGTGTGTTTCTTGCTTGAAATCCTAACTTTTTAGGACCAACTAACACCCGCATATTAACATGCTCTGGCCCTAGCATTTTATATGTATATTCATGAAAGTCTTTTATTAGATGAGCATTATATACTTGGAATGTACTATTTAAACTTACTAGTAACCAATCCTTATTTTGTTCTCTATACTCTGCTAACTCTGTAATAAACTTATGCATTTGGCTCCATGTAAACACACCAGCACTACGCATATATTCAAACATATCTCCAGTGGAATCAACACTTAAATCAAAATGCAAGTGCTTAAATCTACTAAATGATGCAACATCTTCTACTGAACATCTACTACCATTTGTGGTAATACTCATTG
>JAAHTG010001192.1_pt3 | contig 10526 bp, 16 predicted proteins | sample 6116081 | NCBI WGS metagenome assembly JAAHTG01 (sample SAMN13939989, study PRJNA603662) | sponge metagenome | isolation source: marine sponge | host: Mycale hentscheli | place: New Zealand | collected 2005
GCTTGTTTGGCCAGAGGTCTGTGATTTTGTCAAACTGCTCGTGTGGCTTAGTGCCAAATTGGGAAATCTTAAGTTTCTCAAGCTGAGAATAAACCACAAAACCGTCATCACTCGCGCGCGTATTATATATATTATTATTATTTAATTTAATAATTGAGGAGGGGTGACGTTTAGTGTCACTAGTGTGACGTTTAGTGTCACTAGTGTGACGTACAGTGTCATTGGTGTCATGATAAGTATTACTACTGTCATGGTTAATATTTTCCGATGATGTTTCATCAAACAAAATCTCATATCCTCTGTGCTTCCCGCCTGATCCCCAGTGTATTTTAATGAAACCTAGTTTTTCTAATCTATTAAGGTGTCTTGAAACTGTGCATATATCTAGATCGAGAAGACAAGCAAGGTCCTTTCGACCAATGCTGCAAAGATTATTAAAGCTTTTTAAGGCTATAAGTTGAAATACATTACCGGTAGCAAATGGAACCTTCTTAGTTAATAGTGCTTCTGCCAATGCTCTTGGTGTTTTAATATATCCGCTCATTTCAATTCATCCTTGAATTCGTTATATGCCCATTTATATTTAATAGTGTTCGTCGCCACTTTTTTGGCCCTCACGTGAAATATATGAGAAATTTTTGTAGGAGGCAGTAAATCATTCTTTTTGCAAATCTCACACAAGTACCACGCCCATGCTAAAGATAGATATTCTTGCTTTAATGCGGTAAATATTGACCCTATGTTTAGCTTTGATTTTTTAGAAAAAACAGCGTAACTAGAATCGTAGTGTTTGAAAACTGTATCAACTAATAGTTTTTTTAATTGTTTGTATTCTTTGTTTTTCATGTTCATCCCTTTTAAGCAAGTCCTACATGATGCCATTTTATTGATGCAGTCTCAAGAAAAAACATCAAAAAAAATGTACAAATATCGACTAGTAAATAACTACACATTTTTATATTGGTTTTTTTTTGCAATTTTGTTTCGTTATGCTCTTTACATGTCCACATATTTGAACATATAATTGGATAAGGCGAATATAATTAATATTAATAGCAATATTGGATCATACCTATGCGAAACATTAGAACATTGTTTGAAAATTTAGATTATCTAGAACGAACTTTATCAAAGTTCACAAAAACAACAGAGGCTAAAATAACAAAACTAGAAAACGAAGTTAAAAAGCATAACTATTTATTTTATTTAAATTCTAAAAAACAGTTTTACAAAGGTGAGGATAATGAAAAGACTACATATATACTCGAGAGTTTCTACCAAAAAGCAAAACGTTGATAATCAAACAAATCAGTGCTTGGACTACATACAAAAACATTATGAAAATTTTAATGTGTTTTCCTACAATGACATTGGCATAAGTAGGGAGTTAACATATAAAGAAAGGCCTGGTCTTGTTAAGTTAATTGGCTCAATACAAAAAAATGATATCGTTATTGTCAGTGCAGTGGATCGTTTAGGATCAATTCCAAGTGACATTTTCAATTTCGTTAATTGTTTGCGCGAATCTAATTGTCATCTAACAATCGCATGTGGTCTATACGCATATTCGTCAGTTAATCTATCTCAGATGGAGTTCGAAGCTCGTTTGACACAGGATGTTTTAGGCTCTTTAAAAGAAAAAATTATGATGAGCATGAGGGTTAAATCAAGATCGCACAAAAATAGTACATATAAACGAAAAGGTCGTGGAAAAAATGAGAACTACTTTTTTGACAAATATAGATCTGATGTATGTAAATTGCTCAGTCTTGAGATGCCAGTACGAAAGATTCACTCTACGTTAGAGTTGAAACATTGTTCATCTCAAGATCAGAGCAAGTTCCCTTCAAAAAACAGCTTATACAACTATATTAAACGATTTAACTTAACGGGGGCAAAAACCAATGAATGATTATGACAAACAAATTAATGAACTTATGAGTGATAGAACTGCGGAGGAAATCATCTCTAGTTTAAAGGAGCATTGTAAGCATATAAAAGAAACTTATACAAAAGAAAAAATTAGGAGCATATTACAATCACCTTGCTTTTATGGCACAGCACCTGAATGGGATTCTAAACAATCCTTAGAAACCAATAAGGAGGATTCATGAAAAACAACACAAACTATAATGATACCATTTCAGCTCCAATTTCTATGGAGGACAAAAAAACATTTAAACAGCTCGCTGCCAGAGATGGTTTGACTTTAGCTGCCTGGCTCAGAGAGGCTTGTTTTGAAAAATGTGACAATGAAGGCCGAAAAGAACGAAGAGGGTTTTTTAAAAGGATTTTTTAAGATGCACAAACGCATTAAGACTAGAAAGCTAGAGCCTAAACACAGAAAGCGCTTAAAAAAGATAGAGAAAAAGAAGAGAGATAAGGCTAGAGACAAACACACATCCATCGATAAAAGAGATCATGTGAAGTTATACGAATGATTTTTTAAATAGCTAAATTAATCAAACAGAGAGTTAGAAAACGGTTAGATAAAGGAATGTTTCAGATGATAGATTATTTAAAAAACATACTGTAAGGATTAAATCATGTGCTTTCTTTTTTTTAAATTCTTAATGTATTTTTTTATTATTTATTTTATTTTCTGCTTAGTTTTTAATGATGATTGACTTGTTGACGTTTCAGCTTTAAAGTTATACACACAATGAGTGATATTGTTATTTTGCGCAATAATAATAATAACATCAAAATTTATCATTCCTTGTTATCATTGAGCAGGCTAGACTAACCCCTAGCCTGTTTTTATTGACATTATTCACTAAATGTGTATTATTCAATTGCTTGTCTTTGGTGTCCTTGAGTTAATTGTCTTTGATTTCTTTAGGCAAGCATTTCACAAAGGACTGTGATGATTAAACAACACAACAAACTTCGCGAACGATTTCGTTTGCTGTCTCAAAAAGAAGCTCGTGATGAGCTAAAGATAACACCTGATCAATTAAAAGACTTAATTCGTTCTGGTAACTTAGCTAAATCCAACATTAAAATGTTAGTTTCATTTACCAATAAAAAACAAATACGAGACTTTGTTGGAGATTTCATTCAACTAGATTCACTAATTGCATACAAACAAGGAAGTTTTGAGCAAGTTAACGGTAAAACAACAAAAGTTTGCTGAGCAGCTAGTTAAAACTGGCAATCAGAAAGAAGCTTATATGGCTGCATACTCATGCAAAAACATGGGTGAAAGCACTATCTATTCTCGTGCACATGACGAAGCGAAAAAACCTGCTGTAAAAAAATATATCGACAGTCTTAGAGCAGACCTTAAAAAAAAAGCCTTGGTGGAAACTTCACATATCATCAAAAAACTTTTGGAAAATGTGGATTTGGCTCAGGAATTGGGTCAAATTTCAGCTTCTAATCAAGCTTTAAAACTACTGGGCGATCATTTAGGAATATGGAATGAGCAACCAGTCAACATCGACACGCAAGGTGGCAAAGCTGTAGTGAGTTTGCCGGCTAACAATCGAGACATATGCAGTGAATAACGCTGAACTAATTGAAGAAGCGCAGTATATTATTAGACCGCAAGCTGGTCCTCAGACTCAATTCTTATCTACACCCGTTGATATTTGCGTTTATGGTGGTAGTGCTGGTGGTGGTAAAACGTATGGATTGTTGCTTGAATGTTTGAGATATATCGACAACAAAGATTCTAAAGTTTTAGTGTTTCGTCGAGAAGCAAAGCAGGTAAAAAACCCGGGTGGTTTACTTAGTGTTAGCAGGCAAATATTCCCTAGATTCGGGGGCACTTTTAACATGCAAAACATGGCCTGGACATTTCCCTCTGGTGCCACAGTAACCTTTTCGCATTTAAATACTGAGGATACAGTATATAGTTTTCAAGGTGCTCAAGTAAGTGCGATATTATTTGATGAGTTAACACACTTTTATGAGTCACAGTTTTGGTACATGTTATCAAGATTGAGGTCTGAATCAGGAATCGCTGGTTATGTCAGAGCTACAACTAACCCAGATAGTGATAGTTGGGTTGCTAAGCTGATTGATTGGTATATCGATGAGGATGGTTACCCAATTGCCGAAAGAGCCGGAAAAGAAAGATATTTTTTTAGACGCAATGATCAAATATTTTTTGGCAAAAACCCGCAGGAGCTTTTAGCAAAAGGCGCTGAATCGGAAGATGTAAAAACATTTACATTTATCCCCGCAACGATCGAAGACAATAAGATTCTGTTAGAGTCTGACCCTAGCTACATGAGTAACCTAAGATCGCTTTCTGAAATTGAAAAACAAAGATTGTTATACGGGAATTGGAAGGTTAAACAGACCGGAAATATTTTTAAATTAGAAGATTTTAATAATTACATTGTGGCTCCTGAATTAACTTTTAAAGCCATATTTGTTGATACGGCAAGCAAAGATGGGGCTAAAAATGATTACAGTGTAATTCATCTATGGGGACTAGGTGAAAAAGGCATATATGACATTGATCAGATGCGTGGCAAGTGGAAATATAGTGAACTAAAATCGATTCTAAATGCTTTTCTAGCAAAACATTCCGATATTAATGCGTTGTATATCGAAGACAAGTCCGCAGGAATACCACTAATACAAGAAATTAAAGCAACTACTAGTTATCCTGTTAAACCTATACCTAGACATACAGATAAATATTCACGTGCCTATCAGTGCACTGGATATGTCGAATCTGGTCGTGTGTTCTTAAATCCATCCTCACGATATTATACTGATTTTGTTGCCGAACTTAGTTCGTTTAGTGCTGATAAAAAAGGATTTAATCATGATGACCAGGTAGATTGCATGATGGATGCAATAGAGCAAATGTTAATAAAGCGTAAACCAAGTGCTGCTAACAAGTTAGATGTAAGCAGTTTTTTAACTAAAATTTAAGGATGAATGATGGCTACTAGAAAGAAAAAACCCGAAGTAAAAAGTGATGAAGAATGGATTCAAAAAATGAAACTTAAAAAAGGTGCTTTGCGTCGAACTCTAGGCGCAAAAAAAGGTGAACCGGTTACAGAAGCAATGCTTGCTAAAAAAGAAAAGCAAAAAGGTATACATGGTAAAACGAAAAAACGTATCGCATTAGCGAGAACTTTTATGAAAATGAACAAATCAAAATAGGAAATTTAAAATGCCAAAAGCAAAAAAAGAAACAGTAAAAAAATCAACTGTAAAAAAAGAAACAATAAAAGACTCTAAGATATTAGAAGTAAAAAATGGTGGACGTGTCACTAAGGATGTAAGCGAAACAATAGACATGCTTATAGATAACTCTAAAGCGGTGTTAAAAAAAGCTGATGTTAAACATGAAGATGACTTTGTTAGTGTAATTAGAGCTGTAATACAATTAGCATCAAAAGGTTTGGATGTTGTTTTATCGGTTGAAGAAAAAGCTTTAGAAGAGTTAAAGATACATGCTCCTCATTTAGAAGATATGGATTTTTTAAAGAGACTAAAAAACCTAAATATGACACCAGAACATTTAGAACATGTCCAAGATTCAGACTCTCATTTGTCTGATGCAAACATCTGGCGAACCATTAGAGACCGTCGAAACGAAAATTGATTATAATAGGAGCTAAGGATGGCAACTAAATTAACTTCTCGCGATGTCGAGAAAAAATATGATGCGTGGTGCGATATTAATACACGCAATTGGGATCGGGGAAAAAGTTGTGAGGCATTTCAGGCTGGAGAACAATGGGATGCACAAGTAGTCGAAAGACGTGCAAGAGAGTCAAAAGAAAGTTTAATATTAAACATTTCTGGCACAAAAGTAGCAACTGTAAAAGCAAATTTTAAAGAAATACAGTTAACTTTAGATTTGACGCCAAACACTAACAACACCGATCCAGAGGCAGAAGACCAGCAAGAAGTTTATAAAGCAATTATGGAACATATTGCTATAAACAATGAAAGTCGTGATGCGTTTGATCATTGTGCAGATAAAATGCTAGAGTACGGCTCTGCAGTAGCGAAGGTTGGTTACGCATATGAAAACCAAAAGTCGCTAAATAAAGGCATTACAATTAGCTCCATTGATAATGTCTCAGAGTGCTTTTTCGACCCTATGGCTAAACTACCGTCTAGGGTCGATGGAGCATACTGTGGAATCGTAAAGTCTAATCTTGATAAAAATAATTTGCCGGTAGCCTATCAAGCTAAAGCACAAAAAAACAACACTCTAATTGATTATTGGTACAGAAGTTTTAAGAAGCAAAAGTTTGCATTGCTGGTTTCAGGTGAATACAAACGCATAGACTTAATTGATGAGTCTGTTGATGAAGTTGCTGAAAATGAACTTGGTCAACCTATAATAAAGGTTAGAAATGTAGCAAGCATACAATATTGTCGCTTTCTAAATGAAGACAAGGTGTAATCACAACAATGGCCAACTGATGATTTGCTTACTTTGGTTTATTGGTATGGCTCTACTAAAACTATCGACAAACGCTTGTTTACTACCCCATACATTTACCCTTTGATGGATCCACAAAGACTTCTTAACTATGCTATATCAACTCAAGCAAGTGCATTAAAATCTGCATCTAGTGGTAAAAGCATCATTCTAAGCAAAGAACATGTATTAAACACTGATGCTCAAGAGTCAGCAAAAAAATATAGTTCAAGCTCGGGCGCTTTTGTTTTTGACCAAGCTAGCACTCCACCACAGCCTTTGCCACAATTTCAAATGCCTCAAGGTTTGGATGCTATTAGTGGTAATGTAGCACAGTTAATAGATTCTATTTCTGGTGTTCAGTTAAGTCAGATGGGCTCAAAAGATAACGCTATATCAGGTGTTGCTATCGATGCTCGTGTAAGGCAATCAGAAGTAATTAACAACAATTTGATGGATGCTCATGTAAATTGCATCAACACAGTAGCTCAAATTGTGCAACAGATGATACCTAAGGTATATACTGAGCAGAGAGCAATGGTTGTTAAAAACATTGGTGGCCAAGCACAGATATTGTCTATCAATGTACCTCAACCAGTTACTGGTACATTGCAAAATAATGTTAAGCTGATGGCTAACAAATATCTGTATAGCATATCTGCTGGTCCTTCTAGTGCTTTACAGAAACAAAATGCAATTGCAGATTTGCAAGCTCTAGGTCAAGCCAATCCACAGCTCGCGCCATTTGTCGGTATTGCTACTTTAGAAAGCATGAACCTTCCTGATAAAGACGGCTTAATACAAGTAATGAAGTCACAATTAGGCCCCTTGCAGTTACAGTTGTTTGAAGGTCAAATTAGCTTAGATGAGTTTATGCAGCAACAAGCTATGCAGCAACAGCAACAAGCTCAACAACAAGCTCAGCAACAGCCACAGACTATACCAGTTCCTTTTCAGATGAATATGCAAGAGCGTGAAATGCAAGTTAAAGAGCAAAACAATCAAATTTCGATGCAAAAGTTAAATATCGAAGCGCAAAAAGCTGGAATACAACAACAAGAAGCTAATTTAAAAGAAACTATGGCTCCTCAGGAGTTAGATCTTAAAAGAAATGAGGTTGGTGCTGAAAACTTAAAAACAATGTCTGAAGAAAGACAGAATCAACGTGATAATATTAGCAAGGTAACAGTGGCTCATATTCAAAACAATGTTGATCCTGAAGAAGAGGATATATTGTAATGGCAATTGTAAATGTACCTATTAACACCGGCTCTGTGGTATCTGTGGACGAACAGATGGTTAATTCAAAATTTCTTAATTGTTTCGTGGGTGAGGATAATAAAGTTTTTTCAACACCAGGACAAAAGCTAATCATCGCGCTCAATAACGCAAGAGCAATTTGGTATACTCCATTTAATGGCGGATCATACTTAGTTGTAACAGATACAGCGATAGAGCGAGTTACACTGGTTGGCACTAAACAGACAATTGCTACTATTCCTAACTCTAGTCAACCAGTTCAGATTGCTGAAAACATGAAAAATCAATTGTGTATTTGTGATGGATTAAACGCATATATACTCACTCAATCTACTACAATAGCTGATAAATTAACTACATTAGATTCAACAGTTGGGTTTGATCTAACTAACCCGATTACTTGCACTGAACTAAACACAAGTTTTATAGTTGGAAGTGCTAATGGCGGCAAGTTTCAAGTAAGTTCACCTAATGATGGTCTAACATGGTCTGTGTTCGACGAGGCGCAAATCGAAAGTGCATTAACAAGCCTTGTATGTCTAACTACATTTAAAAACAATTTGTTTGTTCTGGGCGGATCCGCAATAGAGCGCTGGGTGCCTAACATGGTTACCCTTAATCAACCATTTCCATTTACGCGAGATAACTCTTACCGAACCGACTATGGCTGTATTTCCACAGATAGTGTTGTGAGCAATATAGATGCAGTTGTCTGGTTATCAGATGACTACAAAGTAATGATGATGGATGAAACAGGAGTTAAGCCTTTAACAGATTCTGGATTAACTCATTTGTTTTCTAAGTACGATGCTGCAGCAAGCTCTCATGGATCATTTTATACTGCAAAAGGACAATGGATATATCATCTATATTTCCCTAACAGTGCTGATAATGGCGGAGATGTAAGCTGGATATATAATCTAAATAGTCAGAAATGGAGTCAGGTTGATTATCATGTCATTTCTTCATTGGGCACATATTTAACTGACGCCGTAAGAAACGTTCCAGTTGTCGGTTTTGCTGATGGGTTCTATCAACTTACCGATGAACAACAGGCTGATAGATTTTTTACTGTAAGATCATTAATGCTCGATATTCCTGCTGCTCAACGAAATAGTTTTAGACAAAAAATATCTAATATTGTAGCTGAAGTGGTTCAAGGAAAAGTACAGGAATCAACAGATGAACCACAACATCTAATTATGCGATTTAGTCGAGACAATCTTACTTGGTCTAACGCGATAACTAGCAGACTAGGCGAGACAGGTCAGCGAGAAAACATTACGCGTTGGTCTATACAATCGGCTGTAGAAGGATCCGTTGGATTCGAAATTACTTACTACGGAAAATTGGACTTAACACTTAAATCATTAACATTTCAACTAAACTAAAAGGACTTTAAAAATGGCTGAAGAAAATACAAGCGAAGCAATCGAAGAACCACAAACAGATGATCAAACTGATCAACAGGAAACTAGTAACAGTGATGCTCAAGAGTCAACAAAAATGTTCACACAAGATCAATTGGAGAAAGCAATTAAAGATCGTCTTGGCAGAGCTCAAAAAGGAAAAGATGATTTGCAAAGACAGTTAGCTGAAAAAGATGCGCAACTTCAAGCATTAGCCGGTGCTGCAGGCTCCGCTACTCCTGAACAAATGCAAACATTTGATGAATTGTTAAAGCAAAAAACAGCTGAACACCAACAACAATTGCAAGCAACTAGTCAACAACAAAAACTAGAAGAAAACTACCAAGCTTTATCACAAGCAGTTGCTAATGAAATTAAAAACAATCCAGATTTTAAAAATGCAGCGGCTAGTGAAAATGGCCAATTAATGCTTAATCCAGAAAACTCTACAGATGATAGTTTGAAAAAAGGCATATATTCTATGCAAGCAGCTGTAGCAAACTACCCAGGATCACATGAAGAAAAAGTAGCAGCTTTGCATTCTTTTATGTCTGACCCAAGCGCTTTTGGACAGTTTCTTAATGCGCCCAGCAAAGACTATTGGTTAAAAGTAAATGCTGACAACAAAAAGCAATCTCTTAACTCGCAAGGTGAACCGGACTTAAAAGCCATTCCAGAAGTGCAGGGTGGCGATGATGCCGGCGGAAGACCATCTTTTCTAACTAAAGCATATGAATAAAATCAGGATTACTAATGAAAAAAATTACAAAACGACAAGAAGATGCACTAATGAGACATCAAATTGACCATGGTCACAGCAAAAAACACATGGATGAAATGAAAAAACTGATGAAAGAAGGAAAAACATTTACACAGGCTCACACGATCACAATGAAAAAGGTGGGAATGTAATGAAAAAACAAGTTTATTTGTCAGTAGCAAAAGGAGAAAAATCAAAAAAAGGCGGACTGACGGAAAAAGGTAGAAAAAAATATAACAAAGCTACTGGAAGTAATTTAAAAGCACCTGTTACTAAAAAAAAAAATCTAACTACTAAAGAAAAAGCACGCCGAAAATCCTTTTGTGCACGCATGGGTGGCATGCCAGGAGCATTAAAAGATATGAAAGGGAAGCCAACAAGAAAAGCGCTAGCCTTAAAACGGTGGAGATGTCCTGATTGATTTCTTTGAAAATATATGTTATAGTGCCAGGTGTCGCAGTTCACTCTTGCGCCTACTGATCATATGTGCAGGCGAAGTGTCGATGTAGTTGCCCCCTGGCTACTAAAACTCCAGTTGTGTTTTTCTTCCATTAATTTGTGTATGCACTAGCCACGCTTGCTATGAATGCGGGACGCGAATTATCGCAAACCACTAAATTATTACTAACTCGGCAGGGACGCGGAGGTTCGGGCTATTTTGGTTAGGGGGAAACAGGGGGGGGGGAGAGGGGGG
>JAAHTG010001324.1_pt2 | contig 10523 bp, 9 predicted proteins | sample 6116081 | NCBI WGS metagenome assembly JAAHTG01 (sample SAMN13939989, study PRJNA603662) | sponge metagenome | isolation source: marine sponge | host: Mycale hentscheli | place: New Zealand | collected 2005
TAAATTTATTATTGACAGAGACGATTTAAAAGCGTATTAAACCAATATTTATAACCATGAAATTAAACGAATTAAGAAAAGTAATTAGAGAAGAAGTAAAAGCTGCTATCCAAGAGGAGTTAAAAGATATCCTCTTAGAAGCTGTTCGTTCACCAAAAACTGTAGTAACTGGAAATACACCACAACAAAATACTACACAAGCTCTCCCTGAAGCTGATAAAGCTAAATTAAGAGAAAATATGATGGGTGTTTTAGATGGCATGAAACCAGGACAAGATACACTAAGTTTTAATTCAACTGATGCTCGTAATATAGGAGGTAATCTACAAGTTGCCCCAGGCATGAATACATCAGGTGAAGGTAGTCAATTACCAGCAGGAAATGTAGGTTTAGACCAAATTATGGGTCTAATGAAAGGTAAATAATTTAAATGGCTTTTAACCCTCGCATAATACCCGCCACTGACTTCCAACCAAATGTTGGGGTAGGGGTTAATTTACCTTTTTCAACACCGCAATGTTTTCAAAGTAATTATACAAGTAAAGATGCTCTTAAAGCAAATATAATCAATTACTTTTTAACAGAACCTGGAGAAAGGTGTGATAATCCTACATTTGGGGGTGGTTTACGAAGTTTTATTTTTGAACAAATTTCTACTGGTACTTTAGGTGGAATTGAAGATGATATTAGTGAAAAAATCGGTACTCAATTTCCTCAAGTTAAATTAAATGCTATAGAAGTTGGAACAGTAGAGGACCAAAATACAATTAAAATAGTAATAAAATATTCAATACCACAACAAGGGGTATCAGATGAAATTGAAATTAACTTTGGATAATGGCACAAGCAAGAGACATAAAATATTTGAATAAAGACTTTGCTGAATTTAGATCAGCATTAATTGATTATTCTAAAACATATTTCCCTACAACCTATACAGATTTTACTGAGGCTTCTCCTGGTATGATGTTTATGGAAATGGCTTCTTATATAGGTGATGTTTTATCATTTTACCAAGATAACCAGATTCAAGAAACGTTTACCCAATATGCTCGTAGGTTTGAAAATTTATTTGATTTAGCCTATGTAATGGGTTATAAACCCCAAGTTACAGGAGTTGCAACTGTAAATTTAGATTTTTACCAAACAACTCCAGTATTATCTTCTGGTCCTAACATTTTTCAACCAGATTATAACTATGCTTTATTAATAGATGAAAATGCTCAAATAGGTTCTTCTGCTGATGCTAAAATTAATTTCTTAACAGAAGATACTATAGATTTTACTGTTTCTAGTTCTCAAGACCCTACCGAAGTAACGGTTTATACAGTAGATGGTTCAAACAACCCAACTTCTTACTTACTTAAAAAAAGTAGAAAAGCTATTTCATCAACAGTTAATACTACAACTATTTCAGCAGGTTCAACACCCCAAGAATTTTTTACAACAACTATAAATGCTCCTAATATTGTAGGTATTTTAGATATAGTAGATTCTGATGGTAATGTGTGGTATGAAGTTCCTTATTTAGCTGAAGAGATGGTATATGATTCAATTCGTAATACCAATCCAAATGATCCAAATAATTATTTAGATAAAGGTGATGCACCTTATTTATTACAATTAAAGCAAACACAACGTAGATTTGCTACTCGTGTTATTAATAGTGGTTCATTAGAAATTCAATTTGGAGCGGGTACATCACAAGATGTAGAAGAAGAAATTACTCCTAATGCTGATAATGTAGGATTAGGTTTACCTTTTGAAAAAAATAAACTTACAACAGCTTATTCACCTACAAACTTTATATTTACTCCTACTTATGGTATAGCACCTACTGGTGATTTAACTGTAAGATACTTAACAGGTGGTGGTGTAGCCTCTAATGTTAATGCTAATACATTAACTAATATAAAACAAATAAGTAAAACATTTGTTAATTTTAACTCAACTGACCCAGGAGGTTTATACCAACAATCTTTTGATTCATTAGTAACAAATAACCCAAATGCAGCCTCAGGAGGTAGAGGAGGAGATAGTATTGAAGAATTAAGACAAAATATTATTTCTAATTTTAATACTCAATATAGAACAGTTACCCCTGATGATTATACAGTAAGAGCTTTATCGATGACTCCTAAATATGGAAAAATAGCTAAGGTTTATACTGAAAAATCTAAAGCATCTGCTAATACAGGTACTAATGTAGATTTATATATTTTGGCTTTTAATAATAATGGAAATTTAACTACAGCAAGTTCAACATTAAAACAAAATTTAGCAACTTATTTATCACAATTTAGAACAATTGGTGATTCTGTAGCTATTAAAGATGCTTTTATAGTTAATATTGGGGTAGATTTTGAAATTATAACTTTACCTAATTTTAATAATAATGAGGTCTTAAGAAAATGTATTATAGCTCTTCAAAATTATTTTAGTATTAGAAACTGGCAAGTAAATGAACCTATTATTTATAGAGATGTTTTTACTCTTTTAGATAAAATAGAAGGAGTCCAAACAGTAAAGAAAGTATTATTTACTAATAAAACAACATCAGATGGAGATTATTCTCAATATGCATATGATGTAGAAGGTGCTACTATAAATCAAGTATTATATCCTTCAATAGACCCTATGGTATTTGAAGTTAAATTCCCTAATAGTGATATTAAAGGTAAAATTGTAAACTTATAATTATGGGATTAAAAAATAGATATGATAAATCAGTAGCATCTGGAGTAGGATTAGCATCTGAAAACCCAGAAATAGCTCCACCAAAACAAGGGAATCCTGAAGCTCAATTTAAAGGTTCTAATTTAGATTTAGAATTTAAAGCACCTTTAGGTGGTCCTATTAATGTTGCTTATAACACCCAAATAGGTAGTGAATATAAAAGTTTTACAACAACTCAACCATACACTCCTAAAAACACTTATATAGATAATTTACAAAGTGATGAATTAATAAGAAGAGCTAGCGATCCAATAAAATAAATATTATGGCAGTATACAAACTTTTCCCATATAAAGATACATCCTTATACTCTATGTATCCAGCAATGAATACAGGTATTGACCCTATAAACCAGGTATCTAATCTAAACTTTGCTGTAGATAGTAATCCTTCTGTAGCTAGGTCTTTACTTGCTTTTGATAATAATGAAATTATAAATGTATTAAATAATAAAGTAACTGGAAATTGGGATGCCCATTTAAAATCATACATAGCTACAGCCCAAGGTGTTGTTGAAGATTCTATATTAGAAGTTTTTCCAATTTATGATAGTTGGAATATGGGTACTGGTACTTATTTAGATGAACCCATCACTAAAGATGGAGCATGTTGGGATTCTCCTCAAGTTGGAGGAGGTAATGCATGGAATATTGGTGGTCCTTCTTTAGGGTACACTAGTTCATATAACCCAATATACTCACCACAAGGTGGGGGTTCTTGGTATGCTAGTTCTTCAGATGGTGTAATTACATACCCTATTACTCAATCTTTTGGTCCTAGAAGTGATAAAGATTTAAACGTTACCATTTCATCAATGGTAGAAGATTGGTATAGTGGTTCTTTAGATAATAATGGATTTATTGTTAAATGGGAAAATGCTATTGAATTTAGTACTAGTAAATTAGTTCAACCTGTAATGCAATATTATACAGTAGATACTAATACAATTTACCCCCCTGAATTAGAAATTAGATGGGATGATTCAACATGGGATACTGGTTCTTCTTCAACTACAGAATTATTTCAACCCAATGCATTTATTGAATTAGCAGAAAACCCAGGTATTTTTTATTCTGAAAGTATCAATAGATTTAGACTAAATTGTAGACCTAAATATCCTGCTCGTGTTTGGGCAACTTCTTCTTTGTATACTAAACAATATTACCTACCCTCTGGTTCTGCTTGGTATGCTATTAAGGATTTAGATACTGATGAGTATGTAGTAGATTTTGATGCAAATTATACTAGAATTAGTGCAGATGTGTCTTCTAGTTATTTTGATGTATATATGAATGGTTTAGAACCAGAAAGATATTATAAAATACTTATACAGGTAAATTCTGAAGGTAATACAACAGTTTATGACGATGATTACTATTTTAAAGTAGTTAATGGATAATGAAAAAACAAATAAATTTAACAAGAAATTCTTTCAGTAAAACTCAGTATCCTAAGGTTATTGATACTGAATTCTCTCAGTTAACACCCCAAATTACTGAACCTATTGCAGTACAAGATGTATCTGTAGATGAATTTTTCTTGTTATATGATAAATTATTTTTTGATATCCCACAAAGAGGTAATAATTCACATGAAACCTTAATTACAACGAGTACTGAATATATTGGTTATAATCCTTTAACAACCGAAATAGAAGCTTTACAACAAGAAATTACTGAATTAAGAAGACAATTATTAGATGAAAGAGGAAGTGCTTTAAATACTATTGCCGATGTATTAGATACCTCAGGTTTAGATTTACCAGAACTCCCTACCCTTCCAGATCTAGAAATCCCAACAGAATTCGATGTAGATGTAAATATAGGCGTTGACCAAGGTGAAGAACAAACACGTAGAGAAAAACGTCAAGAACGTAGATCTAAACGTAAGGAAGAAAGACAAAAACGTAGAGAAGAAAGAAGAAATAATTAATTATGGCTGAAGCTAAAATTACACAAGTAAATCCTACTTCATTTGAACTTGAGGAATACTCAGTTGCAGATGAAACTCTTATTTCTTCAGTAGAAGTAAATACTTTATTTGATCCTTTAACAGATTATGTAGAATATTTTATATATAATCCTAATAATGGGGGTCAAGTATCTCCTCGATTTGATTTATCTTCAAATAATAATGAGTATACATTAGAAGATAATATATTAGCAATTAAACCTGAAGATGATTTAAGAATTAATGGGTTTGAAGATGGAACTTATAATACTTTTTATAATTTTTTATCTGTAAGATTATCATCTAACTTCTTTCAAAGATATTTCATCTCAGAAATTTCATCAGATAGAACTGAAATTAGATTAATTTCTAATGATATCTCCCCAGAAGAAATTATAACTTCTACTACAGAATTTATTCAAGAAAGAAATAAAGATGAATTCTTTTCTGATTTTTATTTAAATTTTGGTAATAACCAACTAGTAATAGCTAATAATATTTTACTAGATGAAGGTACTATTTTAATTAAATTATACGAACCATTACCTCCTCAATATCAAATAAAATCCACATTGTGGGTTGTAGAACAGGTAGCGAATCCAATAGCTTATTTAATTGATTTACCATTTGAAGAAATAGTTGTTGATAATACAATTAAATTAAAAGGTCCTAATGTTAATTTACCTATAAAAGGACAAGTTAATAATTCTACAGAACCTGTAGATTTTACTAGTTTAACTTCTACATCTGTCACATCATCACTGCAACAAATAAATAGTTTTTATACTGATCCTAGTGTAAAAATTAATGTAGATTATAATGAATATAGCAATTTTATTAATTTCTCATCCGTTGAAAAACGTATAAGTAATTTTTTCTATAAAATACAACAAATAGAAAATTGGACTTCTTTAGCAGCAGAAGGATCAAATGTAAACATCACTACCACCTCAGGTTCTACGGCTTTTTATCAAAATAAAATCAATGAAACTATTGATGAATTTGATAATTACGAATATTTTTTATATTTCACATCAGGTTCAAATGCTTATCCCAAAACAAATACAACAGAACCTTATAATCAAGCCTCTTCAATAAGTACATTAGCTCAAAATTGGGTTACATCTAGTTTATCAAGTGCCGAATCCTATGATATAAATAATAAAAACTGGATTTACTACTCTATCCCAGCTTATTTAAGAGAAGACTCAGCAAACCAACCATATATAGACTTTTCTAATATGGTAGGTCATTTCTATGACGAAAATATATGGGTTTACATTAAAGATATCACTAATAAATGGGATAATGATAATCGTATTGATTCAGGAATTTCACGCGATTTAATCGCGCAACAATTACGTGATTTAGGATTTAATTTATATGAAAATCAATTTAGCTCATTTGATATATTTACAGCTACATTAGGTTTAACTCCATCAGGTAGTTATTTTCCATTCCCTAATATGACAGGTTCTTTACCCACACCAAGTGGGTTCGAATATGTTAATGCTTCTATAACAGGATCAAATGAAATATTACCTCAAGATGATATAAAAAAGCGTATATACAAACGCATTTATAATAATTTACCCTACTTATACAAGAAAAAAGGTACGGTTGATGGTATTAGAACATTAGCTACAATTTATGGTATTCCAAATACATTACTTAGAATTGATGAATTTGGTGGTAAAGATAAAGATAATACTAATGATTGGGATTATTGGTTTGAACAATTTAATTATGCTTATTCTACAGGAGATGACGGAATTATTAGTTCAGACTGGAGTATAAATACAGATTGGGTTACTCCTGATGATGTTCCTGAATCTTTACAATTTAGATTTAAATTACCCCCTTCATCCTCTATTCCAACATCTCAATCTTTATGGACTTTAAATGCTAATAATGAGGATGTAAGACTAGTATTAGAATACGATACTACACTTTTAGATTCTGGGTCATTTAGTGGTTCAATACCTAACCCAAATAACCAATACGCAGATTTAAAGTTTTATCCTAATTTCTCTATAGATGCTACTGAATTTGCTAGTGTATCTTTACCATTTGCGGATAATGGTTGGTGGTCTGTTATGATTAACCGTGAAGGAGCAGATTTTGAATTAATAGCAGCTAATAAAATATATTCTGGGAGTAATGGGTCTTCTTTAGGATTTATAGCCTCTTCATCTATCTCAGCAACTGATGATGGTTCATGGTTTAGTTCAAATACCTCTTATTTTCCAACATTAGGTGGTATTGCAGGATACGATAATTTTAGTGGTTCATATCAAGAAATTAGATATTATACAACTCAAATTTCTCATAGTGTATTTAAAGATTATGTGATGAATCCTCAATCAATTGAGGGTAATACTATTAATAGTGCACCTGATGAATTAATATTTAGAGCATCTTTAGGAGGTGAATTATATACTGGGTCTGTTTCAATACATCCAAAAGTAACAGGTTCTTGGGATACATTAAATTCCTTCCCAGCTAATTCAAATTTTACAATTTCTGAAGGTAATTTTGCTGTAAATAGAGAATATGTGTTTATGGATCAACCTGCGGTTGGTATTAAAAACCGTATTACAGATAAAATTAGACAAGTAGATTTAAATTTACCTGAAGGTTCTCAACAATTATCTAATATCAGATCAATACAACAAGATACTGAAACAGATGATGCTTATACGGACACAGTAAATCAAGTTGAAGTAGTATTATCTCCAACAAACCAAATTAATGATGATATTATTAGTTCAATTGGATATTTAAATATTGGAGAATATATAGGTGACCCTAGACAAATTGCTTCTGGCTCAACTAACTACCCAGATTTAGATGCTTTAAGAGATGACTATTTCTTGAAGTATACTAGTAACTATGATTGGAATGATTTTATTAGATTAATTAAATTCTTTGATAATTCTCTTTGGAAAACTATTAAAGATTTTATTCCTGCTAAAGTATCATCAGCTACTGGTATCTCTATAAAACAACACTTACTAGAAAGACAAAAATACCCAGAACCATCAGCTTCATATTCTGAACCCTACTACACAGGTAGTATAGGTCAAGTTGCAGGGTTATTAGATGATCAAAGAATTTACACAGCTTCTGGTGATTATGATTCATTCCCTATTGTAACTACAACAGGTTCACAAGGTGGAACATTACCTGTATTTGTAGAAAACACAAACTATACAGAACTTACTTACCCTGGAGCGGTTAATGTAACTCAAAGTTGGAATGGTTCAAATATAACACCATTTGGATTTGAAGATTTTACACAAGATGACGCTCGCGAATTTATAGATGGTGAATTTAGTGGTTCTACATTGATAGCAACTACTCAAAGTCTAAACCCAAACAACACATTATTAAAAGAAAATACAGTAGTTGTAAACTATAAAACATCAGGTTCTAATGCTGAAAACCCAGCAGTTGGTGAATTAATTTGGGAATTTGATTATAACGAAGTAGGCTCACTTAGATCTTACTATATTACAGAATTATATATTAATGAAGAAGATTTAAATGGAACCAACTCTGATTCAGCTATTCGTAACTTAAAACCAGGAAATAAAATTACCTTTGATCTTAATTACACAATATCACCACCATAAAGATAATCTACTATGCCTACTATAACAAATACAGGGACTATTAAAAGCATTACTGCTTTAGGAAATGGGCAATTTAAAATTGACCTAGTAGATGGTTCTTACCCAATTGTTACTTATAACCCTTCTACAGGGAATTTTAATTCTGGTACAGTTAATTCATCTTTAATTGTATTAGATCCTTATGCTAATATCCCAAATTTAGCATATTCTGATTTTAATGCTGTTATTAACAATGCTTTAATTCCAAGACAAAGTAATATTTTCTGGGATTTAGATTATTCTACTAATGCTATACAAGCAGTAAACCAAGAAGCAATTATATCTGCATCTCAACAAGATGGTGATTTACCAAAAGCATTTGTACAAGATTATAATTATTATTCAACCCCTATTTTAAGACGTAACTATTTAGGAGCTAAATCAACAGCCCCAGATTTTAATGAATTAGCTACAGAAGGTGGTTTTGGTCAATTACCCGTAGTACAAAGTGAAGGATACTATTTTGCTTATTTTAATTGGGTAGGTGGTACGTCTCCTGAATGGGGTAATGGTTTAGAAGATAGAAGTGCTGTAAACGTTAGATATTATATAGGTGAAGATGGAAATGTAATTGAACCTATTAATGATTCTGATGGCATTAATCTTAGTATTGTGCAACAGGGTTTTGAACAAGATTCAAATGCTATTTTAAGTTTTAATGATAAAGAAGGTACTACTTCTAATTTTTCAAATTTAGAGGGTAAACATAAAATATTTAAAAGTGGTCAAATACCAAAACCAATTACCTATTCCCAAACCCAAAGTATATCAGACACAACCTCAGGTGGTTTTACAGGTTCTTTAAATTTCACTCAGGGTGATCAACAAGAATCATCAATAGGAGATTATAGATTAACAGCCAATGCTACATCACAAATAATATCTACCCTACCTCTAAATGGAATAACCGTAACATTTACAAATCCACCTCAATTTAAAGGTACACTTGCTGATTTTAATGGTACTTTATATGAACCTAAAACAAACGACCCTTCAGATACAAACCCAGTTACATCTTTAACATTTACAGCTCTTGTATCTCATAGTATCCAAGGTGGTCCTGTAAATGGAGCAGATGCTACTTTTTTCATACAAAAAAATTCAAATGGAGCAGGTTGGGTTAATGTAAGTTCAAATATAGGAAATGTAATAGAACCTGGTGTAGTAGATAATATTCAATTAGTATTTACAGACCCAAATGCTACCACAGATGATGATTATAGACTTCAAGTAACATCAGCTAATGATGGGGGTATGGGTCAATTTGTAACTATTGATTCAACAACTTCTTTTAAAGTATCTCAGACCCCACCACCACAAATTGGACCTAAAGGTCCAGATACTCCTGGAGGTACAAATTATTGGGAAATAGTTACAGGTGCTTCTGTTCCTAAAATTAAACCAAAGGCATTAATGGATGTTTATGGTCAAAAACAACAAAATATAGAAAATGATGTTGATGGTAATCCTGTAGGTTTTAGTCCTATTACATTTGATTTTACTGTTGAAATTGGTGATGAACTTAGATTCCAAGGTACAGAAACACAAACTTATACAGTAGTAGATATAGATAATTCCCCTGCTAATGGTGATCCTTTACATCTAATTTTAGATAGAGAAATTTCTTTAGGTAATACACCTTCAAATTCAAATACTTTAATGAATTGGTTTTTACATAGAAGATATGTAAATGATCCTTCTTACCTAATATTAGAAGTAGATAAACCTGCTGGGGGTACATCCCCAGGTGTATTAACACCTGAATATTTTTATGGAGCAACAGAAGAAAAGGTAGATAATATACTTAAAGAACTTAAAAAAGACAATTTAATTTAAACGTTAATTTGGCATAAAATTAAAAATAACATATATTTATAACAAAATACGTATTAACAAATGGGATATTTAAATAATTCAGTAGTAACAGTAGATGCTATCCTTACAACTAAGGGTAGAGAATTGTTAGCTAAAAATGATGGTTCATTTAGAATCACACAGTTTGCATTAGCGGACGACGAAATCGATTATACACTTTATAATCCTTCACACCCTTCAGGTTCAGCTTATTATGGTCAGGCTATTGAAAATATGCCTTTATTAGAAGCGTTCCCTGATGAAACACAAATTATGAAGTATAAACTTACTACTTTACCACGTGGTACT
>JAAHTG010002465.1_pt1 | contig 10517 bp, 4 predicted proteins | sample 6116081 | NCBI WGS metagenome assembly JAAHTG01 (sample SAMN13939989, study PRJNA603662) | sponge metagenome | isolation source: marine sponge | host: Mycale hentscheli | place: New Zealand | collected 2005
AAAACAACAAAACAACCACCCACCCCCCCCACCCCACCCCCCCCCCCCCCGCCCCCCCCGGCGCCGGCGCCGGCAACGCCTGTGGGGGGGGGGTCAAGTTTTTTAGAACCGTTATAATAAAGATTAACCTCACCTCCATCGTTACCAACAATAATATTAGCTGTGTTTGCAACATTATTTACATTAAAATTACCTGCGTTAATCTGTAAATTTCCAGTCCCTGCGTCCTTTATAATGCTATGCGAACCATCATGGTAAATCTGCAAGTCACTGCCAGCACCAAAGATGGCCTTGTTGTTGTCGCCGAAGGTTACGTTGCCATTTAAACCACCACCAGTTAAGGGCAAGAAACCAGAACCAGCAGTTACACCTTGCTCCCAAACAGAGCCTGTATAAACTTTTAAGGTATCTGAAGTTGTATTGTAGAATAAATCCCCTTCATCATTGTTGCTTGTTGGGTCCGTAGCTCCAATCCTATACTTATCTGCAAAATCATTCACCGTAGACAGGTTTGTAGCAACGCTATTTACATTAGAAATAGACCCACCAACAAGATCAACATTAGCAATAGAGCCAGCTACAGTTTCAATCTCTGAGGTTGCTTCATTAAGATCGTTTGCAACAGTTTGAAGCGCTGCAATTTCATCCTGAACATCCTGAATGTCTTGTGAAATATTTGCTACTGCTGTTACGTCAGATGAAATTCCAGCAACGGTAGTTACATCAGAAGAAACATTAGCAACAATAGTTACGTTTGAATCAATACCTGCAACAGTAGTAACATTAGAAGAAATTCCAGCTACAGTTCCAATGTCTGTGCCATCAGCTGCGACTGTAGTAACATCAGAGCTAATACCCGCAACAGTAGTCACGTTTGCACTGATTCCAGCAACCGTACCAATGTCAGTACCATCTGCCGCTACAGTTGAGACTGCACTTGAAATACCCGATACCGTTGTAATGTCAGAACTGATGGGACCAAGAGCATCCATATCAGCAAGAATTGCAGCAGTACCCAAGGTGTTCATATCTGCAATAGCATCAGCAGTACCCAAAAGAGAGATCTCAGAAGATACGCCAGCAACAGTAGTTACGTCCGAACTAATACCAGCAACCGTACCAATATCACTAGCGTCAGCAGCAACAGTAGTAACATTAGCGCTAATACCAGACACAGTTGAAACATCAGATGAAATACCAGACACGGTAGTTACATCAGAACTAATCCCAGCAACTACGCCAATATCTGTTCCGTCAGCTGCAACCGTTGTAACGTCAGAACTAATACCAGCTACAGTAGTTACGTTTGCGCTTATACCCGCTACTGTAGTTACGTTTGCATTGTTTCCAGCTACAGTATTAATGTTTGTAGTATTGCCTGCAACTGTAGTTACATTAGCAGAAACACCAGCAACAGTAGTTACGTTAGATGAAATGCCAGCAACAGTTTGTATGGTGTCAGTCGCATCTGTTCCGTCCTCGATGTCAGCCAGCGTTGCTATGTCCGATGAAATAGACGCTAAGGTATTACCATCAGCAAGAGTTGCACTTAACTCGACATTACCTGTGGTCTCGTTAAAACCAATAAGCTTACCTTTGCGTGTATCAACGTCAGGCAGCTCAAGTTGTGGGTTCACCTCAGAGTTAGGCGCAGAGATAGACCGACCCGCCTTGTCACTGTTGTCAGCAGCAATAGCAGTGAGAGTATCTAGCTGTGTGTTAAGAGCAGCGCGGTTAATGTCTACACCAGTTACAAAGTCTGACGTTCTTTCAATGGCAATGCTACGAGAAATAACAACCGATGTACCGCCGGATGCACCAGTTACAGAGATTGTTACTGTGCCTGTAGACCCGTCACCACCGCTGACTGTATAATGAGTAGTGATAGTTTTCAGAACATCGGCAACGTAAACACTTAAATCACTGTCATTAAAGAACTCAAAAGGAACTGCGAAAGAAGTTTGCGTTACTCCAGATGCAACTGTGTAGTTTACTCTGGCTGCGTTGTTTGAAATATCAATTGTCATGTTTGCTCACCTTGTTTTCTTAGTTATGGCACACAGTCTTTTGTTTGACCAACGCACAAAATAACTAGGACAGATTAACTTCCCCATCCTCTTGTTAATTGATTAATGTCATCTTTAATAAAATAGTTTCTCATAAAAGGCAGCGCTCTAACAGCATCCTTAGCGCCTTCACCAAAGTTACCGTTAATCATTTCGTTTACAGACTGCATCATATCAAGGCCCCACGATGGACCAGCACCAGCAAAGTTACCAACGGCATCCATTGTGCTAGGTTCTTGAGGAAACTTAGGGCTAATAAAGCCGTTAGTAATATTAGGACCAGCAAGAGCAAGAGTTGTGTGCATAGAAGTGTAGAACAAATCAGAATACAAAGCAGCCACACCGCTTGTATCAAAAGATCTAGCAAATTTATCTCTCCAATCCATTTCGTCCCAAATGTAATCTGGAGTTCTTATACTCAATGATAAATAAGCAAGACTAAGCATAGTAGTTATGCCGATAGCTCTGTTTTTTACTTGTCCTGTAGCAATGGCGCCAATTGTTTTGTTTACGTTTGCAAGCGTATAGCTGTAAAACTGAAACGGCAAACCCATAAATCCACTAGCAACACGCGCATAGCCGGGATAGCTAGGGTCTTCAACCATACCAAATTTTCCAGCAACATTCATAGGAATGTAAGCAACTCCGTCTGTAATAATAGGCTTATCAGCAGGTGTGCCATTCATAATTACGTTCATTACATTGCTGTTTAAAGCAACTCTGTATTTAGTTACTAAAGCTTCATCAGCCCAGCCATCAGTGTTTGCAACATAAAGACCACTGTCCATTGTTTGAACTGGCTGTCTTGCTATAGCAGCAGCATCCTCAGGGCCAATGCCATGTCTAGCAAGCCAAGTCTTTTCCATTTGAGTGAGAGAAGCGTAACGCTTAGAGTAGTCAATAATAGTATGACCATCAATAATACCAGCAAGTTGTTTAGCAATTCCTGTTAAAGGAGCTAGACCGTTAAGAGTATAGAAAGCATTTCGTGCGCCGTTTAAAATAGCGCTGGAGTCAATATTATTTGACAAGTCTTCTGTTATTCTCATGTTAGCCAAGCCTTTGAGAATATCAATTGCTTCACCAGCTTTGCGAATTTCATTTTGAGGCAGATACAAATTGTTTTTGTTTACAATCTCCTGCATTCCTTTTGCAATAGATTCTAAATCGTACTCTAAAACAATCCGCCCAAAGTCAGGAATAGCAGAAAGACCAGCAGAACCCATATAGCTAAATGAAGCAGCCTCCCTAAGAAAATTAGCCATGCCACGCTCTAGCTTGCCAACAACGGTAGAAGGCTCTCGATGCAATGTACCAACAACCCGGTCATACATATGGCGATAGTCTTTCATCACCTTGTTTATTTCTTTGGTACTGTACCCACTAGCAATCATTTCAAGACGCATGTCAAAAATAACTGAATCAACATCCTTGCCAAACTCTTTTGCGTACTCATAACGCGGTTCAATCCTAGCAGCATATGTTCTAATTGCAGCTAAGGGGTCAGTGTTTATAAACTCAAGAACAAGATGATTAGGTATGTCTAAGTTCCTATGACGAAAGTGCTTAGAACGGCCAGCTTGAGGCAACATTCCTACATCGAGGCCAGCAGCCTCTAAGCTAGTTGGATCTTCATCTCCAAGTATTCTATCAATAGTTTTATCTACACGCGCCATAATATCAGCGTCATTGTCTGAAAGAATTGTACGAGTAGATTTACCAAGATTAGCATCATACTCATCAACATATGGGTGCTTTTTAAACCAATCAAACAAGCGTTTGCCAAACTCTTCGCGGTTCTTTTTAATAGCACGCCTGTCCCAAAAGCGTGGAAAGAAAAGCTCGTCAATAGATGAGTCTGGTTTTTTGCCGCTAAGTTCTATTAAGTCCCCGCCGCCCTCGACGTTTTTATTGTCTAAAGCTATTCGGCGACCACGGTTTACGTTAATTTTAGTTTCAATTTCTTTAATTCTAGCTTCTAAAACAGGAACTGATTTTTTAGACTGTTTATCTTTGCGCAGTTTTTCCGCTTTTAGCTTTTCTTGTAAACCCATAAGCTCGGTTTCAAGCCTAGCAATACGATTATCTAAGCCAGCTTTGTTACTAATTTGCCCTGTTTCCTCAAGGCGTTTTTGTGCTTTACTAAAATATTCTGTTATTAAGTTTGCTGCTTGGCTTTCTGCATCCAACATAGCGTCACCACGAATACGTTTCTCGTTAATTCGTGTTAGCCACTTAGAGTAAGTATTGTCAGAAAATGTAGCTTTGCGATAAGTGTCTCCAAGGTTAATGTCTAGCTTGTCCATAACAGCAATCTGAGTGTCCTTACCCCATATTTTTACAAGCTCATCATGCAACGTAACCCAGCGTCCATTAGCAACTCCAATTCTTTGAAACACAGAATTAGGCGTAGGAATGTTTACTGAGTTAAGAGCAAGCGCCATACCGCTATCATTGTAACTTCTAACAAATATTTCTTTAATCATGTTTGGATATTTGCCCATCAATGTGCGCTTTATTGGAGTAGAAATAGCTTTAAAGAATGGGCTTTTAGTAAAGGCGTTTTCAACAATACTCCATTTATTGTTTACGTCAAAACCTAAATCGTTAAGGTCTCGAATACCTAGCTCGTTTTTGTGATACTTAGATTGCTCTAGTGCAGAGTTAAGGGAGTCTTCTGCTTTAGCTCGAGACTCAGATGGAAGATTGGGATCAGCAAGAATTTCGCGCTGAGCTTCAGCCTTGTCGTCAAACACTCTAGCTAATTGCAACAAATCTTCTGTGTCAACATTGCCTAAAGGCCTTTCGGCCCTTGGTATTGCAATAGCTTCTGGCGTTAAACCTTCAATACGCTCTAGTCGAGTAACTGTTTGAAAATAATCTTCATGAGCTACCTTTGATTTATTATATACTTTTGCAGCAGTCCCGCTAAGAGCGCCACCTATAGCCCCACCAAAAACAGTTGCTGAAATTACGTTCATTGCTTGCTCTTCAAAACTTCTTAAAGGGTCCTTGTAACCAAGAACTAGCTCAGCACCCGTTTCAATAGTTGCAACGCCAGCAGCCGTTCTAGCAAACCCTACTGCCGTAGATCTTAGAGCGCTAGAACCAATAGCAGCAGGTCCAGCAAACGGAATAGCTATAGCATTAATTGGGTTAAGCAAAGACGAAACAAAAACTTTACCACCAGAAGCATCAGCAAGAGTTTGCCGAGCCTCCATGCCTACGTCTAAACCACGTTTTAGAAAAGACATATGCTCAGGGCTTGTTGCATTAATTAAGTGGCTAGCAAACTCTTTGTATCCATCCATATCGCCCCAAGCATCATAGCCCTCTTGAACTTGAGTGCCATAATAAATCTGACTATCAACTGCGTATGCGGCTGCGCTAAATGTCTTAGTTATTTCAGCGCTAATAGCATCCCCAAGGCTAGGGCGAGGGCTGTAATCAACTGTTCTCTGAGGGTTAAGGGGGACAAATTCGTTTGGGTCTGCCATAGTTTAATCTCCCCTCGAGCCTCTAGGCCGAATCGTTATTCTTAATGGTTCAATAATAGGATCAATTGGGTTTCCCGGATCACGTTTAGCATTTGCAGCTTTTTTCATTTCTGCTCGGATTCTATTTCTTGTTTCTTCTTTAACAAACTCTCTCCATTCAAGATCTGTGTTTTTAATTATAAGGGGAGAGAAATCAAACTCATTAAGTTTATAAGTAACAGGTCTAGAAATGCCATCATTAAGGCTTAGACGTTCATGCACCATGTAGGTAACAGCACCATTCTGCATGTTAGATAAAGGCTCTAAGAAGTAAGCGCCTACGTCATCTATGTCTGAGCTAATGACAGGGTTATCGACATTAAGAGCATTAGATATTTTCCGGCTTACAAAGCTAAGAAACTCGTCAGGGTAATTTGGCGCAGCTTGTGCAATTGTTGCGTCAGTTCTGTTTGAGCCGCCAATAGGTTGAACAAATCCATCGGTCTCAACAAACCGCTTCCTCATATCTTCTGCTATTATATTCAATGCTTTGGTGTAGCTTATAGGGTTGTTAGGGTCAGACAGAGCTAACATTCCTTGCTCAATAAACATAGCTTCAGCAGCATCAATGGCGTGATTGGGAATATCGTGAAGCCCATCAATAGAAAGAATGCGATCACGAACACTTACAGTTACAGTCCGGCGTCCTTCTTCTACCTTTCCTGTATTAGACCAATTTTGAAACTTAGTCTTAGCGTTTGGATCGTTTTGCAACTCAAGTCTGTTTGAGATAATTCTAGAAACGTCTTCTGGTCTGTAACCTAAAACTGTAGTAGCGTTTTCAAGATAGTTTAACATTGCTACTGTTTTACCATCTAAAGCAACTGCACCTGCTGTTGGCACTACCGAGCCAGCAAAAATGCGTTCTTTAACATTTGACCACACAGATAACGTGTCTTCAAAGTTTGCCATACTGCCGTTTGCAAGAGCATTAAACCTATCAGCCATAACCTCACCAAACTGATTGCTTTGCATCATCGTGCTTATAATTGCTTGGCCCTCTGGAGAAGTAGACCATCACGTTTGAGAAGCAAAAGCTCTAAAATTGCTTTGAAGAAAGTCATTAAATTGCTTATCTAAAGCTTTAGAAGATCTGTCTGTTACCGGCTCAGTTCCAGAAAGCACGTTTGAAACAAATTGCATTTCTGCTTGTTGGACTTCAAGGGCTTTAAGATCATTTTTTCTTTTATTAAGAATTGTATCAAAGTCAGTGACAAGAGGATTGCGTTGATCTTTTGTACCAATGTTATTGTTTCCGCTTGCATAGGCTACAGCGCCCTCAATAAGAGACTGCTGTTGAGGTGTAAGAGATCCAAAATCTTTGCTTCCATTAAAGACAGGAATAAAAGAATTAATCTGATCTACTGTTGGGTTTGTACCAATAAATGCGTTTAGAAATGCAGTCGCACTATTAGCAGCAGCTAAGTTTTTAATTGAATTGCGCTCTTCTTTTGGAAGGCTTTTGTATCCAGTATTCATAGCCATAACTACAGATACAGCCCTGTCCTGCACAGTATTTAAATCAGTCAGATCACTAATGCTAGAAGCGTAAGGAACAAGTGTTCGAGCTGCTTCATTAGATGCCTGTGTAATTGCTACTTGTTCTGCAAATTTAACCATTTGATCGTTTGCAGAAGCTCCGCTTTCCTTCCAAGAACTTGCTCTTGAAAGTAGCTTGCTTTTAATCTCAGGGTTAAATTGAACTAATCGAAGTATTTCTGTTAAGGAATCTCTAGAAGCCTGAGGGGCAATTTCAGGATTTTCTACAGTTAAAGCTTTTTGTACAAAGTCTACTTGATCTGAAGTTAAGTCTTTAATAGCAGTAGTAAATAGTCCCTGAGCTAAAGACATTGCCTCATTGCTAATTTCTTTAGCTTCTGCTTGCGAAGCGTCACCTAATCCAGCAGCTTTGTAGTCAATAATAGTTTGACTGCGACCTTCAATGCTTTCAACGAATTCGCTTACAATCTTTTTAGGATCTGATGCTTGCTCTATTTTAGTTCTAATGCTTGCTAATTTTTCTGGCCCATAAACAAAACCTGCTAAGACATCATCACCAAGAGTCATAGCGTTTTCTATATTAGTAAGAATAGCGTTTTTATTTGAACCATCGGCATCATAAAGTGGACTAAGTAACTTGGAAATACTTTCTACATAAGACAAAGTTTTCTCGTCTAAGCCACTGTCTTCAGAAACCTCACCAGAAGATAATGCCCTTAGTACTGCAGACATAGCAAGCTGAGCCTCACCCTCTCCAGATTTAGAAGAAAGATGTTCTATCAAGCCTATGTTAAAGCCTTTCAAAGCCCCGCCAATTATAGCCCTTTCTTGCATTTCGTTTGTTTCAACTTGTATTTGTACCTGAGGTCCACCTTCCCGAATTAAAGCAGCGCTTTTATTACGAAGCGATTTAACCTGAAAGTCAACTGTATTGACCACACCTCGTATTCCACTTCCATCAATTTCTAAGTCAGATGCTTTGCTTGAATACGCTTGATAAGTTAAACCTAAATCTTTTCTAATAAGAAAATTATTTTGTTGAATTATACGTGATTGCTCTTGATCCGCTATTTGCTGCTTTGTTGCTGCAAGGCTAGTTAAATCAGAAACTGTTTCAGACGCGGCTGCTGTGTAAGCTGCTAAAGAACTGACATCAGAACCAAACTCAGACATAGTAAGCGCAATGCTCTTATACTTAGCAGGCACTAAAGAAGGAATACCAGAGTCTATTGCATCTCTTAGTTGAGCTAAGATTTCTGGGTCTGTTTCGTTTTTAATTGCATAAGACAAAGCTCCTATAGCTTTGCGTAATTTTGTTTTTTTAGGATGATTTGTTGCCTCTGTTTTTTTAAAAAGATTAGAGCTTACAGCATTAAAAACACCAGCATTTACTTGGGACTCTATTAGTCTTACCTGCTCTGAATCAGGACCAAACATTTTAGCTGCATGTTCAAGTGCATCAAGTCCTTCTTGTTGTTGTAGCGCAGCAGATTCAGCTAACTCTTGACGCTCTCTAGCTATTTGATCTGCAACCATTTGTGCAAACGTACCGTCGTGATATGACTCACCAATGTCTTTAATATAAGATTTAAAAGCTACGCCTTCAGCCGTGTTTTCCATAGACTTAATATAGGATCGCATTGCTTGGCTGTATTGTGCGGCGCCATTTCTGTTTTCTTTATACCTATTAGAAAGCTCAAATGCTTTTACTTTGATCTCATCATCTACAGCTTTAAAAAATCTAGTCTGGGCTACTCGCTCATAAGCTTCAGACGCCACTGTTCCAAAGCCTTCTGGAATTTGCAGATCAACTGGCATTCCTGTTTCTGGATCTATAACTGTTGCTGCCTGACCAGCCTCCTCACCACGTTTTGTTGCGTAATCAGAAGCTTTCTCAAAAACTAACTGGCCTAATGCGCTAAGGCTGTCTTGAACTGCTTGGCCTTCTATTGTTGCTGCTTGAGAAGCCCTGGCTACACCAATAGTTCCAATTTTAAATCTTTGCTTTTCCCTAATAACAGCCATTATGTAACTACCTTACTTGTGGGTACTCTTGTTTTTGAGTAATCCATTATTGAACCAGCTGTAGAAGTAAACGCTCTAGTGCTTGCTGCTGCTAACCTTGCACCCGCTTCTTGCCTCATAACCATTGACTGCTGACGCTTTAGTGATGCCTCTGCATTCCCCATAAAATCAGACCGCTCAAGGTCTTTATCAAGAACATCCATGTTTCTATTTAGGAAAGCTTTTACGCTCTGGCTATCAAAGACAGCTCGTTGGCCACCAGCAGTAAAAGAAGCTATATTTGCAGATTTGTTTACTCTGTACTCTTCTGCTCTATCGTTGTGACGTTGGCGAGTCTGAGCATCAAGACGAACGCCATCTGTGTCGTTGTTAAAGATTGCAAGCTCGTCTGCTCTGCGTTGAGCTTTAGCTGTTTCAGCTTCCGCGCCTGCTTTGAACAGGCCAAGTCCAAGCTGTGCTATTGCTAAGTATGATTGTGGTCCCATTAGATTATTAACTCCGCAATTAGGCCGTTCACTTGAAGCGAAAGTGGATCATTCTGTTCAATAGTAATCTTTGGGTCTCTGCTGTGGCCTAAGACTCTAATTTCTTTTTTACCTGTAAACGAATTGTCTTGAACAAAAGACCTATTGTTTACTTTAATCGAGCGAGAGTTTTTAAGATCTAAAACTACAGTCCCAATACCGCGTATCTCTCCAGTCATAGGGCCGTTGCCTACAACAACGTCAATTGCATTTGTTACAATCTTTGCGTCAAACTTCTTCCCTACATATGCGTGAGTAAACCCAACGCCGGAATAAGTTGTAAGATCTATTTCTTCGCTTGAGTTTACAGTCAACAAGCCAACATAGGATTGTTTAGAGCCATCTGTGAGAATTACGTCAACAACATCTCCGTCATTGTAAAGCGCACTAACATCTACGGCATCAGATGCAATTGCTTCATACAAGTAGAAGTCTAGACCTACATCACCAGTAAACTCACAAAGCTGTAGCTTGTTATCTTCATCATAGACATTAGCAAACAGTCTGTTGTGTACTGCTACAGTAGAATCAAAGTTGCCACGAGAAGTTAACCTGCTCCAAGAAGCTCTCTTCTCTGCTCTGTTAGAAGAAAACAGTGCTGCCTCGCCACCATTAAGTACAAACATTGCATATGAATCAGGAAGCCCAAACCCTGAGTGTACAACAGTCATGCCGCGAGGACTGTTTATTAAGTGCGAAGAAAGCGTAGACACCGCAGAGGCCGTGTAGGCGTCCTCTCCGTCCGTGTAGAGATATTCCCTCACTGTGTACCCGTCATGCTGAACAAAGACTGTAGCACCGTCTATAGAGGCTGGTTGGATATACTCTGTTCCATATGGTGTCTGCTTTCTGATCTGGGCGTTAGT
>JAAHTG010002470.1_pt1 | contig 10500 bp, 9 predicted proteins | sample 6116081 | NCBI WGS metagenome assembly JAAHTG01 (sample SAMN13939989, study PRJNA603662) | sponge metagenome | isolation source: marine sponge | host: Mycale hentscheli | place: New Zealand | collected 2005
TCGAAAATGACGCATGATCGCTAACGACATCGCGCCTTTTTTCAGGACGGACTATGTACATCAAGTGAATCTCGATGGCGTTTTTCTGGGCTGTAAATATGGGATCAAGCTGATGAAGGAAAAAGGAGGTTCCATTATCAATATGTCATCCCGAGCGGGTATGGTAGGGGTTCCGGTAACTGCAGCATACTGTTCAAGTAAGGGCGCTGTTCGCAATTATACGAAAACCGTGGCTATCTATTGCGCTCAAAATAAATATCGAATTCGCTGTAATTCATTGCATCCAGGGGCGATCTATACCCCGATTTGGGATTCTTTGCTAGGAAATGACCAGGACCAAATTGAGAAATCATTGTCATTCGTAAAACGAGGGATCCCGTTGGGAGAAATGGGTTCGCCGATCGATGTTGCCTATAGTGTGCTTTATCTTGCGTCGGATGAATCGAAATATCTTACTGGAATGGAGATGGTGATTGATGGGGGAATCATGGCAGGAAGCACGGCGGCCCCCAATGTGACTGATGACAGCTGATGCCGATCATCACTAATTCCTGGCCAATTGGAAACAAGACCGGTGTGATATCTACATGGGTCGTTTAGTTGAACTCGATGCCAGCAAAGTCATCTGTTTCTCTCCATTCCCTGATAATGTTAAAAAACTCCTCAGATGGCCCTCCGTAGTAAGCGGGTATCCTGGCGGATCGCCTCTTGCCAGGCTCTCCTTCATTGTTGTAATACCCCGGGGTGCATTCCTGGGAAAACTTTTGAATACTGTTTGACTTGCTGATTATGGTCTTCACCCAATCATTCTCAGCCCATTCGCCGGGCTCGATGGTTTTTTGTTTCTTTATTGATGAGCCGATAAGGTGAGAGATGTGATGGGCTTGCTCATAGAGCATATGGGTATAGTTTGCCGTATATGCCCCCTGGGTAATTCCAAGAAAAAAGCAATTGGGAAATCCGTGGCTCATTATGCCGTGCAAGGTTCTGATTCCGTCAGCCCATTTTTCTGTCAATGTGTAATTCTCTCGCCCATATACTTCGAAACCTGACCGGGTAGGATAGCTAGTGCCTACTTCAAAGCCGGTGGCGAAGATGATGCAGTCGACCGAATATTCCCGGTTTTTTGCTACTACGCCGTTATGGCTTAATCCATCAATTCCCTTTCCATCGGTGTCAATGAGTGAGACATTCTCTCTGTTAAAAGTATGCAAATAGTCGTCATTGAAACAGGGGCGTTTGCAAAAAAGTCGATACCATGGCTTAAGGTGACTGGCTGTTGTTTCATCGATGACAATATCATCAACCCGTTTTCTGACTTCTTCCATCAGCTCCCAATCGTCCATTTGTAGTAGTGTATCTATTTGATCCGGGCTTGAGGCGTTTTCGGTGTTTTGAAAGTATAACCTGGAACCAAGTTTCCTCATGGATTGCGTTAGGCTGTCATTTACGAGATCTTCTATCTCAAATTCTCCGCTTGATACACGGTTAAAATTAGTCATTCGTTTGCGTTGCCAACCAGGCTCCAGAGAAGCAGCCCAATTTATATCTGTTGCCGCATTATTACGCTCCAGAATTGATGAAGGAGTTCGTTGAAAAACATAAAGCTGTTTGCAGGATTTTGCGACATAGGGGATACATTGAATCCCGGTTGCACCTGTTCCTACTTATCGCTACGCTCCTGTCTTGGAGGCCGGAGAGGTCGCCTTCCGGACTTCCACCGGTATAATCGTAATCCCATCGGCTCGTATGGAAAATATGTCCTTTAAAGTCCTCAATCCCCCGTATGCCGGGTAGTTTTGGTTGTGTCAGGGGGCCATCGGCAAGGCATATATAGCGCGCTTTCATTCGGTCTTGACGATCCGTTGAAATGATCCATCTTGCGTCTTCTTCCAGCCATTCCAATTCAACTACTTTCGTATGAAAACAGGCGTTTTCATACAGCCCATAGTGTTTGCCAATTTCCTGACAATGGGCAAAAATTTCCGGAGAGTCGCTATATCTGGATTTTGGGATGTATCCTAATTCTTCGAGAAGAGGAAGATAGATGTAGGCATCAATATCACATTGGGCTCCTGGATAGCGATTCCAATACCAGGTTCCGCCGAAGTCTCCGGCCTGATCGATGATTCTGATGTCATTGATGCCGGCTTCCTTAATCCGCACAGCGGCCATTAGACCACTGAATCCACCGCCAATAATAACTACCTCTGTTTCATCAGTCAGACTTTTGCGAACCCGAACAGGATTGTATGGATCAACAAGATGCTCTTCGTAATCCTCCCTCATTCTAATATATTGATTATTACCATCCTTTCTGAGTCGCTTATTTCTCTCCTGACTGTATTTGTCTCTCAGCTGTTCGATGGTGTTGGGTGTTTTTGATTTCAATTTTTTATGTTCGCAATACGAAGTTTCAGAACCCGGAATAGGTTCATGAATAAAAAGTCAGATCACCTGTGTTTAATCTTTGGTGTATGAGTAGCTAAACGGTTTACGCATCCCAGACGCCTTTAGTAATGACTGATTCTCTGTTTGTGTTTTCTGGTCGCAGTTCTCTCTATACAAAGTAAAATTAGAAGCCTGTCAGGGAGAAACCAATCAGTATTTTTTCTTTGCTGTGATTAGGGCATACCCTAAATTGCCGGCCATCTGATCATAAACGTATAAGGCGTCGTCTATTGCAGCTGGACTCGAATGCATGGACAGGAGCTCTGTCTTTGTTGCAATGAGCTCTTTGGTTTTTTCCACCAGTGGACTCATAACGTTATCACTAACATCGTGATAACTCACAAGTTCAAACCCGGCGTCTGAGAATAGTGCTTCATATTGATCCGGATGAACATGCACAGCAAGCCCCTTTTCAAGGGACCATTTTACAAACAAATCATCTGCATGGGGTAATAATGGAAGATCCGCAATAATGAGCTCAGCATTGGGTTTTAAAACCCGATGGGTTTCAGCTAAGGCATTTGCATGCCCCATGTGAAAAATGGATTCGAAAAACCAGCCACCGTCGTAGGTCTCATTTTCCCAGGGTGTGCTTAGCGCGTTTCCATGATAAAACCTCACACTATCCGGGACGCTGCTAGCAAGACCTCGACGACATGCGTCGTTATATTGAAATTCGCTAATCGTAATTCCATCAACATAACAACCTTTCGTTTCTGCTAGTTGGATTGCCGGTCCACCAACTCCGCAACCGAAATCACAAAAACGTTGACCTGGTTGGATACGAACCTTATCAATCATCAACTCTGTGAGTTTCCTTGTTGCTGATTTGTTGTCGTTGGTTGTGTTATCCCAGTACCCTAGATGGAAATGCCCCCCCAGTATTTCGGTCCCAACCTGAGAGGTTTGTGTTTCATAGCGGTTTTGTACTTCGTTAGAGAGAGCTTCGATTTCTTTCATGTGCTTAATCATTTAACAAAAACGGTATCTTAAAAGGGATAGTGCTCTTGCCCGCAAAACTAATCGGTAGGTTTTTAAGATTGAAAATACCCGGAATAATACCAACAAATAAGCCAGCTAGTTTGGCTTATTGACAACTATATAGAGAACTCCGTCATTCATTTTTACTTCATTTTTTGCTTTCAACCCTGTCTTCGTCGAGAGGATGCCGAAATTGGATTCGGGCATAATTTTTATCCAGGATAGTCGTTCCAAAACAGCGGAGAAAGATCGTTGTTATATGAGTATATTCCGTCGCGGCCCGTCGCGGCTTGAAAATAAATTGGTGGAAATCGTCTACGGTTCTATCTTTCACCGACGATTCCAGACGAAATAACATGAAGAGGCGCTGTGGGACCTATTTCAGGTCTTATGAGGTCAGGCCTTGATAGGCAATGAGTTTATAGCTTCGCTGAGTTTATGGCTTGGTTTTTTATTGTAGATCAGCAACAATCAGTCCATGGATCATCGTCACGTTATTTCTTCGTTACTATCAAGCCAGCGAAAGCACTTGCTTGCCCGCTCTAATACAAAAGGCCTTTTGCATCTTTTTTTTCACTGGGGAGCAATTGTCATATTGGGGATACTTATCGCAGGTGGCGCGCCCTTGTGGCCTCTGATAATGGTGTTTCAGGGGATCCTGTTGGTCTTTCTTTTTACGCTGGTTCACGAAACTGTTCATAGAACACCTTTTCGAACACTTTGGTTGAATCAGGTCGTGAGTTTCATCTGCGGGTTTCTGATTATATTGCCTGTTGGGTGGTTTAGGCTGTTTCATTTTGAGCATCACAGATATACCCATGTTCCTGGTAAAGATCCGGAACTTGAAGAACGAAAACCTGAAAACATTCGGGAATTCATTGCCATGATTTCAGGATTACTCGTTTGGCGAAGCCATGTTGCAACGCTTTTTCGCAATGCTTTTGGTGTGATCAATGATGACTACGTGCCCGAGCAAGCCGTTGCTGGGTGTCGTCGGGAGGCGAGGATAATGTGGGTGCTTTATGCAATTCTAATCCTGTTGTCAGTAGTCATGAATTCGGCAATATTGCTTTATGTCTGGATTGTGCCGATGCTTCTGGGACAGCCTTTTCTAAGGGTTTATCTAATGGCGGAACACACCGGATGTGCTCACGAAGAGAATATGTTTGTTAACACTCGTACTATTTTTACGAATTCTCTGATCCGTAAACTCGCCTGGAACATGCCTTACCATACAGCGCATCATTGCTATCCCGGGGTGCTTTTTTTAACCTTCCTCAATTGCATGCGCTGATTCAGCCGCATTTAAAGGAAACGGAAAAGGGATACAGGGAGTTTTTTCTGAAGACAATCCGATGCCTGAGTATCAGATAGATTTGTCGATATTCGGGTCTTCAGGAGCTGTTTTTAATTATTGCCATGCCATTTATTGCTATGCCATCGGGGCAAGTGTTAGACGATGCCCGGAAAGTGCCTTCATGAGAAATAAATAGCACCGGCAATGGTTTCTTTTTTTGCTCCGGTGACCGATGGTAGTGTGGATGGCTGTCGGTATAATGTCCGATGTGCCATCCATGCGAAAGCCGCAGCCTCTACCCATTGTGGATGAATACCAAGGTTCAACGTGGTAACAATGGGAATTGAAGTCAGGTCTCGCAACATTTTCATGATAAGAGGGTTTTTGGCCCCACCGCCACAAACGTATGCGGATTCCAGTAAGGGGTGGCACCGATTGAGCTGATCTGAAATGGTTGTTGCGGTGAGCGCCGTCAGTGTTGTCTGAACATCCACAGCGGCGAGTTCAATCGAGAGATCGTTCTTATGGGTCTGTAATATTTCGGTTAGCCATGACAGATTAAAGTATTCAAGCCCTGTGCTTTTCGGAGGGAGGCGATCAAAGTAGGAATCACTGAGAAGCCTTTCAAGCAGTGTATCGATAATGGTTCCCTGTTTTGCCCAGTTGGCATCTTCATCATATTCCCTGTTTAAGTGGAGGCGGGTCCAGTGGTCCAAAAGTGTATTTCCTGGACCTGTATCGAAACCGGTGACCTGCCCGTTGGCCGCGGGAAGGTGGGTTAGATTACTGATTCCTCCAATATTGATAATTCCACGATGTTCTGTTTCGGCAGCGAACGCCGCTTGATGAAACGAAGGCGCGAGAGGGGCCCCCTGGCCTCCCGCGGCAATATCGGCACTTCTGAAATCTGACACAACCGGCACATTTGATAGCTGAGCTAACAATGCAGCATTACCAATTTGTATTGTAAATGGATGCTCCCTGTCCGGGTGATGCCGGATGGTTTGGCCGTGGCAGCCGATGACCGAAACCGGAAAGCGATGGCTATTTTTTAGTAGTGGTTTGATGGCCTGATAATACAGGTGCGCCAGTTTCGTGTGAACAGAACCCATCGTCTCAATTTCATTGTTGCTGGGTTGTCCAAGATCTCTGATTTGTTTCTGTACATCTAGGGGAAAATCAAGGGTGTTTGTTGCTACAACACTAAAGCTGTTATTTTCAGTGATTTCGAGGAGTACAGCATCGATACCATCAGCGCTGGTCCCCGACATAATGCCAATGGCATAGTCAAGTGGGTCACTTGACGTTCCAGGCATCGATTACTCTCCTGTCTGGTTATCAACTAACGCAGGAGTCGTCAGTTGATCAAGCTTGTCTGCCCACACGCTGGCTATTTTCAGAAAGTTGGTTTTATATTTATCGTCTATGGGTGAAGACTTGGGGAGTTCCACGGTCAAAGGGTCTTTATGTATCCCGTGGATGCGGAATTCATAATGTAGATGTGGACCAGTGGCCAATCCTGTGCTGCCAACATAGCCGATCACCTGTCCTTGTTTTACCCGACTACCTCTACGGACTCCTTTCGCAGTTTTATTAAGATGGGCATACAGTGTGTCGTATTTCCCCCCATGGCGAATAACAACGGTTTTTCCATATCCTCCCTTGTTCCCCGCATGGCGGACTACACCATCCCCTATCGCCAATACAGGGGTCCCTCTGGGTGCGCCATAATCAACGCCTTTATGAGCTCGCCAGGTTTTTTTTATCGGATGGAGCCGTTTGCTGGTAAATTTTGATGTCACCCGGTCAAACTTGATGGGAGTGCGAAGGAATGAACCTTTCACTCCATCACCATTTGGCGCGTAGTATTCAATATTGCCATGTTCATCGGTATGTCGAACAGCTCTTAAACGTTTTTTGCTGGCAATCATTTCGGCAGCAACAATGCGGCCGTTTGAGATTTTCTCTCCATCAAGATATTTTTCTTCGTAAATGATGGAGAATTGGTCGCCGCTACGGATGTCTTTTGCGAAGTCGATTTGCCAGCCAAACAGCGTAATAAAATCGTACATGGTGTTGAAAGAGATGTCCGCAATTTCTGCTGTTTCCAGTAAACTGTTCCAAATAGTGGCTTTCGCCGAGTTCAATCTGATTTGCGGTTGTCGGCTTTCGAAATCGACCTCAAAACCTTCCTCAGTACGATAAATAGTCAACGTATCGAGTTTGTTTATTCGGTAACGTAAGGCTAGCAATTCTTCATTATCATTGCGTTTAAACTGTATTTTTTGCCCGGGCTTTATTTTGAGTAGGGCCTCTGCTCCCTCCAATTCCGCGATTTGGTACGACTGAACAATCCCAACTCCATTCCGTTTAAAAATCTGCGACAATGTGTCGTTCTTTTTTACCGTTGCTGTTCGCCATGGCATGTCGGCTAGTTTGTCCAGATATCTTTTTGATTTGCGCTCTGGTTCCGGTTTGGGTTCAACCGGGGTATCCTGGACGACATCTGAGGAACTCTCTTCCGTTGCGGTTTCAGGTTCTGTAGCGATTTTCGTTTCATCTGACTGACTATCTGGTTGATCACCCACCTTCAGTAATGCCGGTTTTTCTTTACTTGATTCGGACGATGAAGATTGGGGGGGCTCCTGTTGATCAGAGTCTGATAGTTTGGTAAACCATTGGCCAATTGCGAATAGAATGCCGCCGTCTTTTTCAGATTTAATGGGAGCGGTTGTATCCTGCTCTTGTCCCATGGAATTGGGATCGTTCATGGGGTCGTTCGTGGGGTCGCCCCTGGAGTCGTTCGTAGGATCGTTCCTGGGATCGCTAGACAGCGGCGTAATTAGCGGCTTCCTGGTTTCTGCAGTGGCTTTCTGGTCAGGGAGTGACCCACTTGATACCTGAGTCTGGGACGCTTCATCAGAATAGGGACTGACTGAGAGTCTAAACAGGTCAAACTTGAGAATAAAAAACGTGGCGAGAATAATGCAAATAAGCACAATCGCCCCTGTTTTACTGAGACTGCTTATTTTTTTTGCAGCAAAAACTGACTTGGCGGCAATCACATTCTTAAGGTCAAGCTGCAACATTGATCGCTTTTCAGGCGCCATAAACAGTAGTTGAAATAGTAGAAATCAGTGGGTTACAGAAGAGCGAATAGCGGCTTGTGGCCTTGATGAACCTGCAAGGGTATACTTTACCTTTATATTGTAACCAGGTCAAAAAAATTCCCCGTTGGTATCTCCGCTTCAGAAGCATTGAGAACGTTGAACTATTCCTGGGATCTGCATAAACCCCGGATCGGGAATCTGTCTCGAATTCTTGTGGTTTGTTTGATAAAAGGGGAGAGTTTCGATGAGCCTGCAATGGGCTGATTCGGTTTCTTTGTTTTTCCTTCAATAATTTGCGGTTATGGATTTTATTGGTTTTATTGGTTAGTGATGTGGTTTGACATCTGGGTTTTAAGTAATAAGTAAAGGTTAATGAGTAATACTAGAGAAATGCTGAGTGAATTGGCTTGGGGTGCAGAAGATATTTTGCTGGAGAAAGAGCTCGAGGCTAAACTTGAGCAGAATCGCCCTTTGAGAATAAAAGTGGGATTCGACCCCACTGCCCCTGATTTGCACCTGGGGCACACAGTCCTAATTAATAAGATGAGGCAGTTTCAGGAATTGGGGCACGAAGTCACCTTCCTGATTGGTGATTTTACGGGATTGATTGGAGATCCAAGTGGCAAGAATACGACCCGGCCTGCTTTGACCCGGGAAGAGATTATGGAAAATGCAGACACTTATCGAAAACAGGTCTTCAAAATCCTTGACCCTGATCAGACCATTGTCCGGTTCAACTCCGAGTGGATGAATGAATTGGGCGCTGCCGGAATGAATAAGCTGGCAGCGAGGAGTACTGTGGCGAGAATGCTGGAGCGGGATGACTTTAAACAGCGGTTCGCAAAAAGTCAGTCCATTTCCATACATGAGTTTTTGTATCCATTGGCCCAGGGATATGACTCGGTGGCTCTTGAGTCTGATGTAGAGCTAGGGGGTACGGATCAGCGATTTAATTTATTGATGGGAAGGGAGTTACAGAAGTTTCATGGGCAAGAACAGCAGGTGGTCATGATGATGCCGTTACTTGAAGGTCTGGATGGTGTTAAAAAGATGTCAAAATCTCTGGGAAACTACATCGCTGTTGATGATGCTTCGGATGAAATGTTTGGCAAAATAATGTCTATTTCGGATGATTTAATGTGGCGATATTTTGAGTTGTTGAGCTTCAGGAAAAAAAACGATGTAATGGCGCTTCAGGAACAGGTTCGAAATGGGATGAATCCTCGAGATGCAAAGTTTGAGCTTGCCGAAGAGATTGTTGCTCGATTCCATGACAGGCCTGCGGCGAAAAAAGCGAAAGAAGCGTTCGTCGAGCGGTTCAGAAAAGGAAAGCTGCCAGATGATATTCCAGTGGTAGCTCTGGATGTTGGGGAAGGAGGGATGCCTATCTCGAATGTGTTAAAGCAGGCTGGTCTGGTTGCTTCGACATCAGAGGGATTAAGAATGATTAAACAGGGTGCGGTTAGAATAGCCTCCGGGAAGATAGAGGATACCAGTCTGGTAATTCTCCCTAAGGATGAGCTCATCATTCAGGTTGGTAAACGTCGAATAGCAAAGGTGATTACCTGACTCGTTGGGGGCGTAGTTGGGGAGTCATACAGGAGTCGGAAGTTGCCCCTGAGCTGGAAAGGGGGTGGGTTAAAAAAAAGAGTTGACGGGGCTTTAATAGTGCGTATAATTCGCGCTCCTCAGGTTGCAGGCAAACGCGGCAACCGTGATCTTTAAAAACTAAATCAAGCAGATTGTGTGGGCGCTTCGATTCGTCAGAATCCCTCATCCAGTATGTGATGGCTTTGCAATTCGTTGTAGGGCTGTCCCAAAAAAAAGTCCTTCGGGACACCAAACTTAACTGGAGAGTTTGATCCTGGCTCAGATTGAACGCTGGCGGCATGCTTAACACATGCAAGTCGAACGGCAGCACGAGGAAACTTGTTTCCTTGGTGGCGAGTGGCGGACGGGTGAGTAACGCGTAGGAATCTGCCCAGCAGCGGGGGACAACTCCGGGAAACCGGAGCTAATACCGCATACGCCCTACGGGGGAAAGGTGGCCTCTTCATGAAAGCTATCACTGTTGGATGAGCCTACGTAAGATTAGCTTGTTGGTAGGGTAAAGGCCTACCAAGGCGACGATCTTTAGCTGGTCTGAGAGGATGATCAGCCACACTGGGACTGAGACACGGCCCAGACTCCTACGGGAGGCAGCAGTGGGGAATATTGGACAATGGGCGCAAGCCTGATCCAGCAATGCCGCGTGTGTGAAGAAGGCCCTAGGGTTGTAAAGCACTTTCAATTGGAAAGAAAAGCACCGGGTTAATACCCCTGTGTCTTGACGGTACCTTTACAAGAAGCACCGGCTAACTCCGTGCCAGCAGCCGCGGTAATACGGAGGGTGCAAGCGTTAATCGGAATCACTGGGCGTAAAGCGCACGCAGGCGGTTTGTTAAGTCAGATGTGAAAGCCCCGGGCTCAACCTGGGAACGGCATTTGAAACTGGCAAACTAGAGTATGGTAGAGAGAAGTAGAATTCCACATGTAGCGGTGAAATGCGTAGAGATGTGGAGGAATATCAGTGGCGAAGGCGACTTCTTGGACCAATACTGACGCTCAGGTGCGAAAGCGTGGGGAGCAAACAGGATTAGATACCCTGGTAGTCCACGCCGT
>JAAHTG010002473.1_pt1 | contig 10494 bp, 6 predicted proteins | sample 6116081 | NCBI WGS metagenome assembly JAAHTG01 (sample SAMN13939989, study PRJNA603662) | sponge metagenome | isolation source: marine sponge | host: Mycale hentscheli | place: New Zealand | collected 2005
CTGGATGTGATGGAGGCGCTGGCTTATCTGGGTATCGATGAGACCAAGGCGGCAGAAATTGGGCTCGATGTATATAAAATAGGCCTTGTTTGGCCACTTGAGACCAGGGGCGCACAGCGCTTTATGGCCGGAAAAAGCGAGGTTCTGGTTGTTGAAGAAAAGCGCGCGATTATTGAAAGCCAGTTAAAAGAGTTTCTGTATGATCGTCCTGTTGAAAAGCCTGAGAGAATTCTGGGCAAACATGACGAAAATGGAGGGCCGCTGATCTCATGGGTTGATGAACTTTCGCCCTCAGGTCTTGCGCCGGTTTTCGCTTCGCGCCTGTCGAAATTAATGCCTGATCTAGAGTTTACCCAGCAGCTTGCTGCCCACACAGGCACCACCACGGTCCCGGGTGTGGAAGGGGCTAAGCGGCTGCCGTATTTCTGTTCTGGTTGTCCGCACAATACTTCGACGAAAGTGCCGGATGGTTCTCGGGCTCTTGCGGGTATCGGGTGTCACTTTATGGCGTCTTGGATGGACCGGAAAACCACGGACCTTATCCAGATGGGCGGTGAAGGTGTTAACTGGGCGTCAAAATCCAAATATTTAAAAAACAAACATATATTCCAGAATTTGGGCGATGGAACTTATTTCCATTCCGGGTATATGGCGATCCGCCAAGCAGTGGCAGCCAAGGCTCATATCACCTATAAAATTCTGTTTAATGATGCGGTAGCCATGACCGGCGGCCAGCCGGTTGACGGCGTTATCACGGTTGATCAAGTCGCACGGCAGGTGACCGCAGAAGGTGTGAAAAAAACTGTTATCGTTAGCGACGACCCTGACAAAATCAGAAAAATTGGCGGTTATCCGGCGGGTGTTGATGTTTTCCACCGCGACGAACTGGATGCGGTTCAACGTACGCTGCGCGATATTGAGGGTGTTACGGTTCTGATTTACGAACAGATGTGTGCGGCAGAGAAACGCCGGAAGCGCAAACGCGGCACATATCCCGACCCGGCTAAACGCATTTTCATCAATGATCTGGTGTGCGAAGGTTGTGGTGACTGCTCCAAACAATCCAACTGTCTGTCGATTGTGCCCAAGGAAACGCCATTTGGGCGCAAGCGAGCCATTGACCAATCATCCTGCAATAAAGATTACTCCTGCGTTAAAGGCTTTTGCCCCAGTTTTGTCACCGTTGAAGGCGGTGAACTCAGGAAGCCAGAAACCAAAGATTTCGGTGACAAATTGACGAGCCTGATTGGCAATTTGCCGATGCCGCAAATTCAGCCGATTGCGGGATCATATGATCTGCTTGTCGGCGGTGTGGGCGGTACCGGTGTTGTCACTATCGGTGCCATTATTACCATGGCTGCGCATTTGGAAGGTAAAGGCGCAACGGTTCTGGACTTCATGGGCTTTGCACAAAAAGGCGGCACAGTAATGAGCTATGTGCGTTTGGGAAAAAGCCCTACTGCTCTTAACCAAGTGCGCATTGATGTGGGTGCGGCAGATGCTGCTATTGTTTGCGACCTGGTTGTCGGCACAGACCAACGTTCATTGTCGGTTATGAAACACGGCAAAACCCAGGTCACCGCCAACACGGAGATTATCCCAACTGCTGATTTCGTGCGCGACCGTAACATCGACTTTGGTGAGGTTCTTCGAGTCAAAGCCCTGAAAGATGCCTGCGGGGCCGACAATGTGGCATCCATTGACGCCAGTGAAATTGCGCGGCGATTGATGGGGGACCTTGTCTTCTCCAATATGTTCCTGCTGGGCTTTTCCTGGCAGCAGGGACTAGTTCCAGTGAGTGCAGACGCTGTTTGTAGGGCGATTGAGCTGAACGGTGTTGCTGTCGAGAAGAACTTGCGCGCATTCGAACTTGGCCGGGCAGCCGCCAGTGAGCCACAAGTTGTGCTTGAAGCTGCCGGTTTGGTGCACGGCCAGTCTGCCATAGAAACGCTGGAGGATATGATCACTCGACGTGTTGAGTTTTTGACCGGCTATCAAAACGCTGCTTATGGGCAATCGTACCGATCGTTCGTTGAAGATGTTTTAGCCAAGAGTAAGTTAGTTGCCGGGGCAGATCAATTGGCGGAACCAATTGTGCGCGGACTGTTTAAATTGATGGCCTACAAGGATGAATATGAAGTTGCGCGGCTATACACTGACGGCACCTTTGCCAAGAAGCTGGGCAAAGAATTTGCTGGCGATTACAGAATCAAGTTTCATATGGCGCCGCCGATCTTTGGAAATGGACTGGATGCTGACGGACGTCCAAAAAAACGCGTGTTTGGCTCATGGCTCAAGGGCGGACTGGCTGTTGTGGCGAGGCTTAAATTTCTGCGCGGCACTGCCTTTGATATTTTTGGTATGACCGCAGAACGTAAAATGGAACGCCGTTTGATTGAGGACTATAAAAACCGCGTGAATCAGATGATTGAGGGACTAAGTCCTGACACTCTGGACACGGCAATAAAGATCGCGTCATTGCCAGACGATATTCGCGGTTATGGCCCGGTAAAAATAGAGGCAGCTGAAAAAGCTGAAGCCAAATATCAGGAATTAAAAGAGGAATACGAGCAGTCGCACGCTACCAGTCGGGTGGCGTGATCATTTTTTGTGTCTATTAGTATTGGAAATACTCCATGTTTGAAAAAACCGAGTTGCTGCCACCGGACCCAATATTGGGCCTTTCCAAAATGTTTCGGGACGATCCGCGCGAAAACAAGATTGATCTGGGGGTAGGGGTTTACCGTACGCCGGAAGGTAAAACACCCATTATGACTGCGGTCAGCGAAGCCCAACAACTTGTTGTTAATAAAGAGGTAACCAAAGCCTATACCCCAGCTGATGGAGCGCCAGGTTTTGCCGACAACATTCTCAAGTTGGTGCTGGGCGAGGATAGCGCGGCATACCGGGAAGGGTCTTGCAGTGCCGTGCAAACGCCGGGCGGTTGCGGTGCGCTGCGGCTTGCAGGCGAATTGCTTGCGCGTAGCGGCATTGAGGGCTTAACAGTTGGCAGTCCAACATGGGCTAATCATATCCCGCTTCTAAGCGCAGCTGGTATCAACATTCATACTGTTCCCTATTATGATGCCGCCAAAAGTGAAATTGATTTTGATGCCTTTGTAGCCGGTGTGCGCAAGCTTGGGCCCAAAGATGTTTTGCTGCTGCACGGTTGCTGCCATAACCCAACTGGTGCTGATTTGAGCCGGGACCAGATCGATCAAATAATCGACATAGCACTTGATCGAGGTTTTCTAGTCTTCATTGACACGGCATATCACGGCTTCGCCAAAGGGCTTGATGAAGATGCCTGGATTGTAAGGAAAATGATCAAGTGCCTACCGGAAGTGTTGGTAAGCTACTCCTGTTCAAAGAACTTCGGGCTGTACCGCGAGCGTACTGGGGCTCTTATTCTTAAAGGGAAGACGACCGAACGGACAAAAGCACTGCACTCTCAGGCAATTAGTATCGCTCGCGGCATTTATTCCATGCCGCCAGCCCACGGTGGCGCCATCGTGAATGAAATTCTGTCGTCTGATGAGCTTACTGCGTTGTGGAAACAGGAATTGGATGAGATGCGCAGCGCGGTAACCGATAATCGACAAAACCTTGTGACAGCGGCGCGGTCAACACGTCTGGGTAATCGATTGGATTTTATTGGCGAGCAATACGGCATGTTTTCCCTACTGCCTATATCCAATGATGTTGTGGAAAAACTACGGACTGAACAGGGCGTGTACGCCGTTAGTGGCGGTCGAATAAATGTCTGCGGCGTAAACGAGAGCAATGTCGGGCATTTGATCGGCGTACTTGAAAAATATATGGCGTAACCTGAGGGGAAAAGCCATCGGCGAAACCGGACCCTATATTTTTCCTTGGTTCGCAACGCCGTTGACGAAAATATCGTAAACTAGAGCACCCAGTTCTTTTGAGGTCATGGTGCCGTCTTTGTCAAACCAAGTATGGGTCCAATTGATCATCGAAAGTAAAAGAAAGGTTCGCGCAGTATTGAGATTGTTTTGCGGTGTGCCGGAATTCGAATTTACCGGACCGGAAATGTGAGCGACTAAAGATTTGAAGATGCGCGTTATATCATTTTCGATAGCGATGATTTCAGATTTTTGATCAGGTGAAAGTTGGTGCAGATCATTGACCAAGATGCGGTGCCGGGCACCGGCGGTTTCGTAGATTTTCAGGAACTGGTTGAGAATATGCTGCAACTGTTCCTCGCCGCTTTTTTCAGGATTGATGCAGTTTTGCGCGGTCGACCGCAACAGCTCAACATGATTGAGCATACAGTGATACAGGATGTCTTGTTTGGACTTAAAGTAATGATAAATCAAAGACTTGGTAATGTTGCTTGCGTCGGCTAACTGATCAATGGATGCCTTGTGATAACCTGCTTCAGCAAATAATTCCGCTGAATGCTGCAGAATGTTTTCTCTGCGTTTATCATAGTCGGGTGACAGAGGGCGAGCCATGGATTTAGTAAAACCTATGCAAGTAGGAACGGAATTTTTTGTAGTATGAATCTAGATATATTGCCTGGTTAAAGCAAAGTCTACATTAGTTGACTGACTGGACAATTAATTATAGAAAAACAGCCTGTTAAACTCGAAATTTAGAGGGGTATTTATGATTTTAGGAAGTTTTGCTGAAGGGCATTGGCACACACCGGTTGATGGTCGTGATGTTTTGGATGCAGTAACTGGGAACTTGATCGCAAAAATATCCAGCGACGGGCTGAATTTCGAGGCCATGTTGAATTACGCCCGTGATGTTGGCGGGCCAGCGCTGCGTATGATGACATTTCATGAACGTGCCTTAATGATCAAGGCGCTTGCAACCAAGCTGAATGAATATAAAGAAGAGTTCTACGAGCTTTCTTACGCCAGTGGTTGCACCAAGGCGGACACATGGATTGATGTTGATGGTGGTTTCGGCACGCTGTTCACCTATTCATCCAAAGCACGTATCGAGCTGCCGGATGAACCTTTCTACGCTGAAGGTAATACAGAGCGCCTTTCACGTAATGGTACATTCCTCGGCCAACACGTTATGGTGCCTTTGCGCGGTGTTGCTGTTCACATTAACGCATTCAATTTCCCGGTTTGGGGCATGCTGGAAAAGCTTGCGCCGACATTGATTGCTGGCGTGCCTGCTATCGTGAAACCCGCGTCTGGTACCGCGTACCTAACCGAGCGGGTTGTGCGCCGTATGACAGAAAGTGGCATTTTGCCAGACGGGGCCGTGCAACTGGTGTGTGGTAGTGTTGGTGATATGTTTGAACATCTTACATGTCAGGATTCAGTTGCTTTCACTGGCTCAGCGACCACGGGCATGATGCTGTCAAAGCACCCAACAGTAACACAAAATGCTGTGCGGTTTATCTCAGAGCAAGATTCGCTCAATTCATCGATTCTTGGTCCTGATGCAACGCCAGAGTCACCGGAATTTGACTTGTTCGTTAAAGAGGTTCTCAACGAGATGACAACAAAGGCTGGTCAAAAATGCACAGCTATTCGTCGCGCCATTGTACCGGCACCTTTAGTTGATTCTGTTGGTGAAGCACTTACTGCCCGCCTTGCAAATGTAAAGATCGGTAACCCACGCCTTAAAGAAGTGCGCATGGGCGCGCTTGCTAATATGGGGCAACGCGCAGAAGTGTATGACCGCATTAATGAGATGGCCGAAGAGAATGAAATTCTGTGCGGCGGCACGGGATCGTTTGAGCTTGTGGACGCTGACTATGACAAAGGCGCGTTCGCAGCGCCAACGGTGATGTACTGCGACAAACCGTTTGAGAAATTAAAAGCACACAGTGTTGAAGCATTTGGCCCTGTGAGCACGATCATGCCTTATGAAACAACTGATGATGCCATTACCCTCGCGAACATGGGAGAGGGTAGCCTTGTTGCGTCATTGTTTACACATGACAAGGAAGTTGTTCGTGATGTGGTGATGGGTGCAGGCGCTTATCATGGCCGTCTCGCTGTTATCGATCGGGACTGCGCCGCTGAATCAACGGGACATGGCTCACCTATGCCACATCTTAAACACGGCGGGCCGGGCCGCGCCGGCGGCGGCGAGGAAATGGGCGGTATCCGCGGTGTTATGCATTACATGCAACGTGTTGCGGTGCAAGGCTCACCGGACACAATCACTTCAGTTACAAACCGCTGGACAACGGGCAGTTCTGAAGCTGTGGATTCAGTTCATCCATTTCGTAAAAACTTTGACGAAGTGGAAATCGGTACAACGCTGCACACCAAAGCGCGCCCCGTTACTTTGGAAGATGTTGAACATTTTGCTAACTATACTGGCGACACTTTTTATGCTCACATGGACGAAGAAGCAGCGGCAGCTAACCCATTCTTTGGCCGTCGTGTGGCACATGGTTATTTGCTGCTGTCATTTGCAGCAGGCTTATTTGTTGATCCGGCACCGGGTCCTGTTCTTGCCAACTACGGCCTGAATGATTTGCAATTTATGCAGCCGGTTTATCCTGGTGACGTCATAAAGGTGCGGCTGGTGTGCAAAAGCAAAAAAGGGCGCCCCGGCCAGATATACGGCGAGGTGCGCTGGGATGTGACTATTACCAATCAGGACGATGATGTGTGCGCTAACTATGAGCTTCTTACACTGAATGAGCGCGCTGAACACTAGCCGCCCGATAAAGGAACAATGACATGGCTTACGAAACCATTTTGTTTGAGGTGAATGACGGCGTTGCGACACTGACGCTCAATCGGCCCGATCTTTTTAACGCTGTCACGGCGCAGATGCTCGGTGAGATTAAAGACGCATTAAATGTGGTTGAAAAACGGGATTGCATTCGCGCACTGCTGATAACTGGCGCGGGCAAGGGTTTTTGCTCAGGGCAGGATTTGAATGATCGCAGCGTAAGTCCTGGGTCTGACCGGCCCGATTTGGGGCTGACACTGCGCGATGGTTATAACCCTGTTATTACGCAGCTGTATGAGCTGGATGTGCCAACCATTTGTGCGGTCAACGGCACTGCGGCTGGTGCAGGGGCTAACCTGGCGTTGGCCTGTGATATGGTGATCGCGTCTGAAAAAGCCAAATTCATTCAGTTGTTCAGCAATATCGGCCTTATCCCTGACAGCGCGGGCACCTGGATTTTGCCGCGGCTAATCGGCCTTGCGCAAGCCAAGGCATTGGCAATGACCGCTCGGCCGGTAATGGCAGAAGAAGCCGTTTCAATGGGCATGATATATAAAGCTGCCGGCGCGGATGAATTCCTCGCTGAGGCGAAAGAGCTGGCGGCTAGCCTCGCCAAACGGCCAACTCTCGGTTTCGCACTTACCAAGAAAGCGTTTCATGCTTCGTTCCAGAATTCACTGACAGCGCAGTTGGATATGGAACGCCAGTTGCAGCGCATTGGCGGTTTTTCAGATGATTATCTGGAAGGTGTGACGGCCTTTAAGGAAAAACGTGCCCCAAATTACAAAGGCAAATAGGATAGTTTTATGAGTGAGTTTAAGTCAGACGCTTTTATTTGCGACGGTATTCGCACACCAATCGGGCGCTACGGCGGCGGATTGGCCCATTTGCGGGCGGATGATCTCGCAGCCGCCCCCATCAAGGCGTTGATGGCCAGAAACCCTGAGGTGAATTGGGGGTCTGTTGATGATGTGATCATGGGGGCAGCGAACCAATCGGGCGAGGACAACCGTAATGTTGCACGCATGGCTACATTGTTGGCGGGTGTTGGTGACAGTGTGCCTGGCACCACCATAAACCGGTTGTGCGGGTCCGGCATGGATGCGGCGTCAATGGCGGCGCGGGCGATTAAAACCGGCGAAGCGGACTTAATGATCGCGGGTGGCTCGGAAAGCATGTCGCGCGCACCGTTTGTTGTCGGCAAAGGCGCAACTGCCTTTTCGCGCACTACCGATATGTTCGACACCACCATGGGGTGGCGTTTCATCAATAGGGCACTTAAAGCGCAATACGGCGTCGATAGCATGCCCGAAACTGCGGAAAATGTTGCAGAAGAATTTGGCGTTGGCCGCGAAGATCAGGACTTGTTTGCGCTTCGAAGTCAGGAAAAAGCGGCTCATGCAAAAGCAGATGGATTTTTCGAAGGCGAGATCACGCCTGTTGATGTTCGGGTTAGTCGGAAGCAAACCAATACTGTGAGCGAGGATGAACATCCGCGCCCGGGTTCAAATATCGAGAAAATGCTCGCGCTTCCAGCCCCATTCAGGGAAGGCGGCACTGTTACGGCGGGTAATGCATCCGGTATTAATGACGGCGCATGTGCTTTGTTGATTGCCTCAGAAACAGGCATGAAAACAAATGGCCTCACGCCAATGGCGCGTATTGTCTCAACTGCGGTTGCAGGTGTGCCGCCGCGCATTATGGGTATTGGCCCCGCGCCGGCGACCAAAAAGCTGCTTGAGCGCACAGGTGTTTCTCTTAGCGATGTTGGTGTGATCGAACTTAATGAAGCATTCGCGGCGCAAGGCCTTGCTGTTATGCGCGAACTCGGCTTGCCTGATGACGCCGAGCATGTAAACCCGAACGGCGGCGCGATAGCCCTTGGGCACCCACTTGGTATGAGCGGAGCCCGGTTGGTTTTGACCGCAGCGCGGGAGCTCGAACGGCGCGGTGAACGCTATGCGGTTTGCACAATGTGTATTGGCGTTGGGCAGGGTATCGCTATGCTGATTGAGCGCGTTTAGAGGGGAATAAATGTATGACAGGGCAAGCCATTGAGCACGCATCGCGCGACGAGATAACTGCCCTGCAGCTGGAGCGTATGCGTTGGTCATTGGGTCACGCATATGACAATGTTCCTTTTTATAAAAGTGCATTTGATAACGCTGGAATTCACCCCAGTGACCTGAAGTCGCTCGGTGATTTGGCGCGTTTTCCTCTGACAACCAAAGATGATCTTCGCTCCAACTATCCGTTCGGTATGTTCGCAGTGCCGCAAGACCAACTGGTGCGGGTTCATGCTTCGTCAGGCACCACTGGAAAGCCAACAGTTGTTGGCTATACCCAAAACGACATTGACATGTGGTCAGATGTAGTGGCGCGCTCAATCCGGGCAGCTGGTGGCCGGCCTGGTGATATGGTGCATGTTGCCTATGGTTACGGTCTTTTTACCGGCGGACTAGGTGCGCACTATGGAGCGGAGCGGTTGGGCTGCACGGTTATTCCCATGTCTGGTGGTAGTAGCGATAAGCAAATTCAGCTGATTCAGGACTTCAAACCCAGAATTATTATGGTCACACCTTCTTATATGTTGTCGTTGGCTGACACGTTTGAGCAGGCGGGCATTGACCCTCGCTCAACATCGCTTGAAATCGGTGTTCACGGGGCAGAGCCCTGGACTGATGAAATGAGGCGCGAGATTGAGGCAAAATTCGATATTGACGCTGTAGACATTTACGGCCTGTCGGAAGTGATAGGCCCGGGAGTGGGCCAGGAATCTGTTGAGACAAAAGACGGCCCACATTTGTGGGAAGATCATTTTTATCCGGAAATTATTGATCCGGAAACTGGTGCCGTATTGGGCGACGGTGAAGAGGGCGAGCTTGTTTTTACGTCGCTAACCAAAGAGGCATTCCCGATCATCCGTTATCGAACCCGTGACTTGACGCGACTGTTGCCAGGAACCGCCTTTAACATGCGCCGGATGGCACGCATCAGGGGGCGCAGCGACGACATGATGATCATCCGCGGCGTCAATGTTTTCCCAACTCAGGTTGAAGATTTAATTTGCGCAGACAACCGGCTAGCACCGCATTATTTCTGCGAAGTTCGCCGTGACGGCAGGATGGATAAACTAACGGTTGTTACCGAGGCATCCACCGGCGCCGCCGACGATGCCAGCCGATTAAATGCGGCGCGAGACCTGGCGCACCATATAAAAAGCTTGATCGGTGTTAGCGTGCACGTTGACGTTCGCGCGCCGGGTGGTGTCCCGCGCTCGGAGGGCAAAGCGAAGCGAGTCTATGATTTGCGTTAAATCACCCTGCGGACGCGGAACTAAAGCGTTTTTAGTTAATTGACCAGTCGTTCTATTAACTATATAATGGCGACAGATATTATCAAGATTGACGAGGCAAGGCATGTACACCACGGACCTACGAACCGCAGAGGAAAAAGCCAAAGCACAGGCGAAAGAGCCCAGGAAACCTGCGGTGGACGCAGCAAACGCAGGCGCATTTCAGGCGCGTATCGATGATGACCAGTTTATTGAGCCAAAAGATGAAATGCCGGAAGCCTACAGGAAGACGCTCACGCGCCAGATATCGCAGCATGCGCACTCTGAAATTGTTGGCATGTTACCGGAAGGCAATTGGGTTAAACGGGCACCATCGCTGCGCCGCAAGCTCATATTACTTGCGAAAATTCAGGACGAGGCCGGACACGGGCTTTATCTATACAGCGCCGGTGAAACGCTGGGAACGTCGCGCGGCGAGATGGTTGATGCCCTTCACAGTGGCCGGGCAAAATACTCAA
>JAAHTG010002044.1_pt3 | contig 10481 bp, 18 predicted proteins | sample 6116081 | NCBI WGS metagenome assembly JAAHTG01 (sample SAMN13939989, study PRJNA603662) | sponge metagenome | isolation source: marine sponge | host: Mycale hentscheli | place: New Zealand | collected 2005
TGATCCTTCTACACCTAATGTCAATGAGGCATGGGAAGAGAAGCCTGCAAAGAAGCGTGGGCGTCCTCCGAAAAAAAAGGAATAAAGTATGGCAGGGTCAGACATAAATGCTTATACTCATGCACAAGGTTCTGCGGCGGCTCTCATAGGACCGTCCAGATCTAGACTACAGGCCGTAAACATATACGCGACTGCAGCGGGTTCGTTCACTCTTACCAATGGTAGTGGGGGAGCAACAATGTTAACGCAGAAATTTCCTATAGGTATGAACGAGATATACATCCCTGAGAATGGAATGCTGTTTACTTCTGGGGTCTACATTTCTGCGCTTACGGGCGCGGGGACTGAACTGACGTTTCTTTTAGCGTAAGGATTATTTATGCCTAAAATCGATAAGGCTAAAATGAAATGCAACAAACCAAAACGTCAGATTTCTGGCGGAAAAAAGTCTGTTGTTAAAGCCTGCGACAAAGGAAAAGAAAAGATAGTTCGGTTTGGGGACGCCAATATGAAGATTAAAAAATCAGATCCTAAACGGCGAAAGTCGTTTAGGGCTCGTCATGGGTGCGATAAAGGCACTATGGATAAATTAAAGGCCAAGTATTGGTCTTGCAAGGCGTGGTAGTTATGAAATTAGAAGTCAATCAGTTGGTGTCGTTTGTTGCCCTAGGCTTATTAGGTTGGGCTTCTATGCAGGTTTACCAGATGAATGCTCAGTTGACGGTTACGTCCTATAAGGTTGAAGAAAATTACAACATGATCAAGCCTATGTGGCAGGATTTTTTGGTAAGGAACGCATATCATGATCAGCCGAGGCCAGATGGCAAAACAGATCTCCACGCCACCAGGAGTAAATAAAAATGGCAAAGTCAAAAACAAAAAAAGACGCCTGTTACCACAAAGTAAAAAGCCGTTACAAGGTATGGCCCAGCGCCTACGCCTCGGGGGCTCTGTCAAAGTGTCGAAAGGTGGGCGCAAAAAATTGGGGAAACTCTACTAAGAAAGCAACAGGCGGGTTAATAGCGGCGGTTGATAATCCAAAACGTCCAGCGCGAAACAGATACCGTGGTGGAGGCATCATAGCTTCTGGTTGTGGGCGCGTTGAAGAAACAAGACGTAAGAGTACAAGGACGTTCTGATGGCAAAAAAAGAGAACTCATTGCGTAAATGGTTTTCTCAGAACGATGGGAAGGGCTGGGTTGACTGTAAAACAGGTAAACCTTGTGGTCGAAAAAAGGGTGAGAAAAGAAAAAGTTACCCTGCTTGCAGACCTACCATGGCCCAGTGTACGTCCGCTTCGAAGAAGAAGAAATCTTCTAAGCGAATAAATTGGAAAGCCAAGGGTGGCTTGGTAAGAGTCTTTTAGAAAGGACAAGAGATGAAAGATTTGAGCGGAGATGGTAAAATTACCAAGAAAGATGTTCTAATTGGACGCGGCGTCATAAAAAAAATGAACGGCGGCATGATTAAAAAGGGCTACAAAGGCGGTGGCAAAGTAAAAGGCTACAAGAACGGTGGCTGTGTTATGGCTGGTCGCGGCGGAAAGTATAAAGGCGAAATGTAATGACAACTTCTGGATCAAGAGATTTCAACCTCGATGTAGCTGAACTCATCGAGGAAGCCTATGAGCGGTGCGGCATAGAAGTCCGCACGGGCTACGATGCTAAGACTGCTCGTCGCTCTTTGAATCTCATGTTCGCAGAATGGGCTAACAGAGGATTGAACCTGTGGACTGTTAAGTCTCATACGATCAATCTCACGCAGGGACAGGCCCAAGAAACTCTTTCGGACAATGTAGTTGATCTACTGGATGTTGTTCTTCGTAGAAACAATACTGACTATGAAGTTCAAAGAATATCCAGGGGAGAGTATGCAACTCTGCCCAATAAAACAACGCAGGGCAGACCTAGCCAATACTGGTTAAATCGTCAGATTAATCCTGTATTGAATCTTTGGTCAGTACCTGAGAACTCTACAGATCAAATTATTTATTATTTTGTTCAGAGGATCGAAGACGCCGACACATTGGTTAATACAACAGATATGCCCTTCCGGTTTTATCCTTGTATGGCTGCAGGACTATCCTACTACATTGCTATGAAACGAGCGCCAGATCGTGTACAGTTGTTAAAGACTGTTTACGAAGAAGAGTTCCAACGAGCAGCGGATGAAGATCAAGGAAGAACCGCTTTAAAACTTCAACCTAGTCTTAGTTATTTGAGGGTCTAATGGCATACGCGAGTGGCAGTAAAGCGTGGGGAATATCTGATCGATCAGGCCGTCGATACCGTCTTCGTGACATGAAGGTGGAGTGGACGGGAGCTAAAGTTGGCCCTGATGAATTTGACCCCAAGCAACCTCAGTTGTTTCCACCAAAAGCGTACCCAGATCCTCAAGCATTAAGAAACCCGAGACCAGAAACAAATCTAGAGGAACAACGAGCATTGCAGTGGGGATGGAGTCCAGTGGGATTTAATTACTTGCCGGGCCTTTCCCCAGATAACAATTTAGTAGCCACAGGATCTGTTGGCACAGCTACGGTGGTGATAACATGAGCTTTACATATGATGAACTAAAGACGGCTATACAGGATTATACTGATAACACTGAGACAAGTTTTATTAACAACTTGCCTTTGTTTATTCGAGTTGCAGAAGAACGCATTTTAAAAAACGTGCAGCTTGATTTGTTTCGTAAGAATGCTACTGCAGTTATGTCAAAAGGATCTCAGTATTTAAGTGGTCCTACAGATTTTTTAGCTCCGTTTTCATTAAGTTACACAGTTGATGGCAATAAAACTTTCGTAGAATTTAAAGACGTTTCGTTTTGTCAGTCGTACACTCCAGACCCTGCGACTGAAGGTAAGCCTCAATATTATGCTCAGTTTGATGTAGATAATTTTCTGTTGTCTCCTTCTCCAGACGCATCCTACACCTGTGAACTGCATTACTTTTACCGCCCAGCCAGTTTAACTGCGGGAGCAGGTTCTGCTACAACTTGGTTAAGCACCAATGCTGAAATGTGTCTTTTGTATGGTTCTTTGGTGGAGGCGAACATCTACCTCAAAGGCGAACAAGACATTATGCAAATGTATAATAGCAGATTTACAGAGGCAATGACCGCCCTTAAAATGTTGGGTGAGGCAAAAGAAACGACTCAAGAATACAGAGTTGGAAGAGTTATAAGGCAAAAACAATGATACAAATAGAAGCTTTTGAAAATTTTAAAGTTTGTACATCTAATAACGGAGGTCACAGCCCAGATGCCGTGGCGGAAATGTGCACTGACAAATTAATGAGTGTGTCAGATTCGGCCCCGCCCGAGATACGAATGCAAGCAGAAGCGTATAAATCGCAGATGTTGCAAATTATCGCGCATTATATTAAAGTAGCGGTTAAGGAAGACCGCGAAACAACATGCGTAAAACTAAATGAGGCTGGGTTTCCTGACCTCGCCAACCAACTTAGGAGACTTTAAATGGCCTTTTCAGGTAACTTCATGTGTACATCCTTTAAGAAAGAACTTCTTCAAGGCATTCACAACTTCACTGCCTCTTCAGGCAATACATTCAAACTTGCCCTGTATACTAACAGCGCATCGTTCAACGCGGCTACTACTGCGTATACTTCTGCAAACGAAGTATCTAACTCAGGTTCTTACAGCGCTGGTGGGGGTACACTTACAAACGTAACACCGACATCTTCAGGAACAACAGGTTTAACAGACTTTGCTGACCTTGCGTTTACGTCAGCTACGATCACAGCCCGAGGCGCATTAATATATAACGACAGTGCTGCCGGTGACCCAACAGTTGCGGTGCTGGACTTCGGTGCTGACAAGACTTCTACTACTGGTACATTTACTATTCAGTTCCCAACAGCGGATGCTTCGAACGCTATTATTCGAATCGCTTAAAAATAAAGGGGTTGCCCTATGGCCTTAATTGTCGCGGATCGCGTACAAGAAACAACTAACTCTTCTGGCACTGGGGCCTATACTCTGGGAGGCGCGGTTGCAGGTTTCCAAGCATTTGCTTCCGCTGTCTCTAACGCGGATACTGTATATTATTCAGTTACTGATAACGCGGATTACGAGGTAGGTCTTGGGACTTATGCTTCTAGTGGGGGAACTATTACTCGCACATCGGTGTTTGCTTCATCTAACTCTAACAACGCTGTTAACTGGGGTATAGGGACAAAAAACATCTTCCTGACCTACCCTGCCGATAAGGCTGTAATAGAAGACGCAAGTAACAATGTAACCATTGGTAACAACTTAGTTGTGGGCGGCACAGTAGATGGTCGTGACGTAGCTGCTGATGGAACTAAATTAGATTTTATTACGGTTACACAGGCTGTTAATCTTGATCAAATGGAAACCGATATTGCCGCGCTTGAAAACGGTATGGTTTATAAAGGTGATTGGAACGCAGGTTCGGGCAGTTTCCCAGGTGGTGGCTCCGCTCAGACAGGTTGGTTCTATTACGTTTCCGGAGCAGGCACGGTCAACGGTATATCGTTTGCAGTGGGCGACAACATCGTTGCTACGACAGACAATGCGTCTACTTCTACTTATGCAGGTAACTGGTCGAAACACGACCAGACAGACGCTGTTCAAGCCGTTGTGGGTTTAACTGGGTCTGTAACAAAAAGCGGGTTGCTATCTGCACTAAATGTAGAAGACGGTGCAAACGTGACAGACGCGGGTAACGTAAACCCGCTAGTAGATTCACACATAAATGTCAGCGGTGCAAGCAGTGGGCAGTATCTTGGTTGGAACGGTAGTGATTATGCTTGGTCAACTGTAGATTTATCAACTAAGTTGAACTTGTCCGGTGGAACTATGTCCGGGGATATAGATGGCAATGGCAACAAGATGCTGTTCGCTAACGTATACTCCCAATTATCAGACCTGCCAAGCGCGTCTACCTATCACGGTATGTTTGCTCACGTTCATGGAACAGGCAAAGGTTACTTTGCACATGCAGGTGCATGGGTTCCTTTAGCTAACGAGACAGCAACACTGGCGCTATCTGGTGGCGCTATGACTGGAGCTATTACTACTAACAGCACTTTTGATGGTCGAGACGTAGCTACCGATGGCTCTAAGCTCGACGGTATAGAGTCCGGTGCAGATCAGACAGACACAGCTAATGTCACTGCCGCAGGAGCCTTGATGGATTCTGAGGTTGACGCTGATATTAAGACTTTGTCATTACCTGCCAACACAACTATCAGTGCATACGGTAAGACATTAGTTGATGACGCGGACGCCGCTGCAGCTAGAACAACATTAGGTTTAGGAACAGCCGCTACTACAGCCGCTTCCGCATACGCTACAGCCGCTCAAGGTACTACGGCTGACGCCGCTTTACCAAAAGCTGGTGGGGCTCTAACAGGCGCTGTCACAACTAACTCAACCTTTGATGGCAGAGATGTTGCTACTGATGGTACTAAGTTAGATGGAATAGCATCAGGCGCACAAGTAAATGTACCTACAAACTTAGGTAGCGGCACATCAGCAACAGATGTTACTATAGTTTCAAGTACCGGTTCTAACACAACAGTACCTGCAGCTACAACATCAGCCGCTGGTTGTATATCTGCTGCGGATAAAACAAAACTGGACGGTATAGCGTCTAATGCTACTAACGTAACAAACAATAACCAGATTACTAATGGCGCTGGGTACACAACGTACACCTCTAATCAGGCTACGAACACGAATAGCACGGTAACGTTTACTACGGTTAATGCAGGTACGATTAATACCACTTCAGATGAACGTGCTAAAGACGATATAACCCCGATTACCGGATCTTTGAGCAAGGTTCAGCAGTTGGGCGGTTACTCGTTCACTCTTAAAGCAACTGACGAGAAGTCTTCAGGTGTTATAGCTCAAGAATTACAAAAAGTTATGCCAGAGCAAGTACAAGAAGACGCTGAAGGTCTTCTATCAGTACAGTACGGCAACATGGTTGGTTTGTTAATCGAAGCGATCAAAGAACAACAGGCTCAGATTGATGAGTTAAAACAAAAACTTAACGGCTAATAGTAAAGGAATACGAAGATGGCTATAAAAGTAAGTGGTACAGATGTTATAACGAATGCAAGGCAGTTAGCTAATATTGCCTCTATTGATTCAGCCACGGCTACTGCTATAACGAATGCTGGTGTAGGCGGGGCGGCAGAATCTTTCAGACTTGCCACCTCTGCACCGAGTAGTCCTTCCGTAGGAGATTGTTACTACAATCAAAACAACTATTATCTATACATATACGATGGTTCAGGTTGGGTCGGCAAAGATTTTGCGGCTATTCCCGTAAATCAAGGTAGTGGGGACCAACTATACCTTCCTACTTCGGGAACTTTATCTGGTACTTGGAACCCTCCGGTAGGAGTACATTTTATCTCCGTAGTTCTTGTAGGTGCTGGGGGTTCCCGAACCGGTCCCGGCTATATTGCTGGTAGTGGGGGTGGAGCTATGTGCTGGAAAAACTGGCAGATATCACCAGGGCAATCCTATTCATACTCTGTCAGTGCAAGTGGAGTTGCTTCAAACACAACTTTTTCAGGCCATGGAGCTACGATGGTCGCGGGGCATGGACAAACAGTAACTTCTGCAAGCCCCGGCGGTACTGGCGGTTCATTTTCGGGCGGAGATGGTGGCGGCAATGGCGGTACTGGCGGTATTTCTGGAGGAAACGGGTCTCCCGGCTACGGTAGTGGCGGCGGCGGCGGCGCTGGAGGGTATCAAGGCAATGGCGGGAATGGTGGTTCTTCCAATTCCAGTGGTACAGGTGCTTAATCAGGATCAAGCGGTAGTGGCGGCGCGGGCGGCGGCGGCGGCGGCGGTTATGACGCTCAACCGGGTCGAGGTGCGGTTTATGGTAACGCCGGTGGTGGAGTTAGTATATACGGGCAAGGTGCTTCTGGTGCTGGAGGTAGCGGCGGTGGAAACTCCAGCCAAGGTACTGCAGCAGGCATAGGCTCTCCAAGTCAAGGTGTTGCTTATGGCGCTGGTGACACTGGTGGGTACTACAAGCAGTCAACTCTTAATGGACACGGCGCTATTCGTATTCTTTGGAAAGTAAATAGCACTAATGCATTTCCAAACACAAACGTAGGACCGTAAGCTATGGCTATAAAAGTAAGTGATACTCAAGTAATCGGCGACTCAAGAGAGTTGACTAACATTGCGTCCGTTGATTCAACCACGGCTGCGTCTATAACATCAGGTGGGGTAGGTGGTTCAGCCAATTCTATCTATGCATCAAACTCTGCACCTGGGAGCCCTTCCACAGGAGATTGTTATTTCGACAACTCAGATGATTCACTTTACATATACGATGGTTCAGCTTGGGGCTCCGCTGAGTTTACTTAGTGATAATAGGAGAATATAAAAATGACTTATCATCTAACATTGGCAGTACGAGATGATCTTACGACAGAGGACGAAGTAAGAGAGTTTAGAAATTACTCTCTTTTGGATACAGATATATGGGCTATATCCGATCATCCTGATTTTGTTGCTATGTCGGATGAAAAAACGTTATACCGTCAAAAATTAAGGGACATCCCAGAACAATCTGGTTTTCCTGCCAATGTAGTATGGCCTACAAAACCAGAATAATAGGAGACACAACGTAACATGTTAGGGTTTTCCCCATATTCAGCCGCAGCCTTCTCCGATATAGGTAGTGGAGAGCAGTTATTCGTTGTCACAGGCGTTGTTGGTAATGGGGCTGTTGGTACGGTATCAGTTACGGGGAACCAAAGCGGGTTAACTCTTGGCTCGGTACAAGGCTCTGCATTAATTGGGGGTGTAGCAGTAGATGCTGGCGGAACACCAGTAATTACATCTCCAACCGCTATGGTAGGTGGTTTAGGCACGGTTGTAACTTCTACAGACTTAGAACTTACACTTACAGGCGTTGCGGCTACTGGATCACCGGGCACCGTTACTGTTATAAACGTTTCGGTTATCAGCCCTACAGGCGTTGCGGCTACTACGAATACCCCAAGTGTTTCTACTACTTCTAACGCTACTTTCTCTGTCACAGGCGTAGCTGGAACTATGTCTGTGGGCACTGCACAAGGCCAAGCAGGTGCTGGTGCGGATGTTACTGGAGTTTTAGCTACAGGTAGTGTAGGCTCTATAACAATGACGGGTACAGCATTGGTAACTCCAACTGGAGTATCTGCCACAGGTCGTGCCGGTCAAGCAGTTGTATGGGGGTCAATTAAACCAGACGCGGGTACAATATGGACAGAGATAGCAGCATAAGGAGTGATTAATGCCTAGTACATACACAGCTAACAGCGGCATTGAGCTACCCGCAAACGGAGAGCAATCCTCTACATGGGGCACTACCGTAAACGATAACATGAACATTATAGATCGGCTTGTTAATGGAGTTGGTTCTATTAGTTTGTCTGGAACAACCCACACTATTACGACTTCGGATGGCACGGTTTCTGACGGACATTATAAAGTATTATTGTTAGCAGGGTCACCTTCTGCCACAAACACAATTACATTAAGCCCAAATTCAGCGCAGCATGTTTACATCGTAAAAAACAATAGCGGTCAGACGGCTACTTTTACTCAAGGGTCAGGAGCTAATGTTAGTGTTTTAAACGGAACTTCAAAAATTATTTACAGCGATGGCGCGGGTTCTGGCGCGGCGGTTGTAGATATTACTACTGGTTTAGATTTAGGTTCTTTTATATTAAACGGCACTACAGTGACAGCAACTGGCGCAGAGTTAAACTTTGTTGATGGGGTTACCTCAAACATACAAACACAGCTTAATACTAAAGCAACCTCTGCAAGTCCTACGCTTGCTTCCCCTCTAACAGTTACGGGTGGAACGCAAAGTTGGACGGTAACAGCAAGTGGTACAAATTTAACTTTTGCCTATAACACCGTAAAAGTTCTTCGTGTAGATAGTTCTGGCAACTTAACAGTCTTGGGCAACTTAACTACTGATGGAACTATTTCGTAACTATCTCGTTGGAGGTTTCTAATGCCGCTACAAAAACTTCAGTTTAAACCAGGTTTTATCCAAGATGTCACCGATTACACCAGTGAAGGTGGGTGGCGCACAGGGGATAAAGTACGGTTTACTATGGGGTTCCCAGAAACAATCGGTGGATGGTCTCGGTTTACATCCACCACAATGCTTGGGACGTGTCGAGATTTACATGTGTTTAGTACTCTTTCGGGTACAAACTTTGTTGCGGCGGGTACAAACCTAAAGCTTTATATTATAGATGGTTCTGATCCAATAGATGTTACACCTATACGAAGCACTACAGGAGTAGGAGATGTAACATTTTCCGCATCAAATGGAAGTGCCGTACTAACTATTACAGACACTGCTCATGGCGCAATACTTAATGACTTTGTAACGTTTAGCGGATCTGCGTCTCTTGGTGGAGCAATTACTGCAGCGGTGTTGAATCAAGAGTATCAAATCACTCAAGTTGTTGATCTTAATACATACAAGGTTAACCTTTCAGTTAACGCTAATAGTAGTGACACGGGTAACGGTGGAAGTTCTGTAGTAGGCGCATACCAAATAAACACAGGTTTGAACACGGTGGTTGCTGGGTCAGGTTGGGGCGCGGGTTCTTGGAGTAGGGGCACTTGGAGTTCCGCAGCCGACACTAGCGTTGCAGGCAGTCAACTTCGTCTTTGGTCAATGGACAACTTTGGAGAAGATCTTCTTTCAAATGTCCGAGGCGGCGGTATCTATTACTGGGATTCCTCCAGTGGCACAGGCACACGGGCCGTGGACATTACCACTATTGGTGGCGCAACAAGCCCACCTCAAATTGCCAACATTGTTCTTGTATCCGAAAGAGATCGACATGCTTTAGCTTTTGGGTGTGACCCGCAAGGTGATCCGGGCAATCAAGACCCTTTGACTATCAGGTTCTCGAACCAAGGATCTGTGTCAGATTGGGCGGCTACCGCAACAAACACTGCGGGAGAACTTAGAATAGGTACAGGAACTGAAATTGTTGCCGCAGTACAAACTAAACAACAAATTATTGTAATCACAGATAGATCTGTATCTGCGATGCAGTTTATTGGGACCCCATTTACTTTTGGTATTACTGAAGTTTCTACTAATACTTCTATCATTTCTCAGAACTCAGCTATAGCGTTTGGAGATTTTGTTTTTTGGATGGGTGACAGGGTGTTCTATCAATACGATGGTAACGTAAAAATTATCCCATGCCCGATTCAAGAATATATTTTTGACAACATAAACATTGATCAACTTGCTAAAGTTGTATCTGCTAACAACAGTAAGTTTAATGAGATTTGGTGGTTTTATCCATCGGCAGGAAGTGACAACAACGACAGCTATGTAGTGTATAACTACAGTGATGGTACTTGGTACTTTGGAACATTAGACAGAACTGCTTGGACAGAGCATGGTGTCTCGGGGTATCCTTTAGCTGCGTCTC
>JAAHTG010002488.1_pt1 | contig 10459 bp, 8 predicted proteins | sample 6116081 | NCBI WGS metagenome assembly JAAHTG01 (sample SAMN13939989, study PRJNA603662) | sponge metagenome | isolation source: marine sponge | host: Mycale hentscheli | place: New Zealand | collected 2005
TTTGTAAATTGTTCAAATTGAACTTTACTTTCAACTAACCAAAACATAACTTTTTGTTTTAATATATAAAGGATTTATCTAATATCCACCCCCACTTGAAGATCCTCCACCCATTTGAGTAGATGGGGTTTGAATATCCGGTTCTATTGTTAAATCATTTACAAATTCAATTCTTTGTGTTTCTCCTGTTTCAATAACTCCTTCTTGATTTAGGGAATTAACTACTTCACCTTTATAAAATCTTCTATAAAATAATTTTCTATGAGCTCCTTGTATATGAACTGCCCCTTCCATTGGACCTTGGTTTTTATGGATATGGTAAGCACCAACATAATCTTCTCCTGTTGGGGTAATTAATTCACCCCCATTAGTAGTTAAGTTATTAGCTTCTGGGTATTCAAAGTATTGGAGATATTCTTTTCCTAAATAATCTTTTAACCCCTTTTTATTTATCTCCTTTTCCTTTTCAAAAATTAATCCCTTATTATTATTGAATACTCTATCAATATTTCCTTTTATATACCAGTTTAAAGTAAAAGGAACATAATCTTCCCACACCCACACTTCATTTTTAGTATCAATAAAATTATATGTTTCTTCATTAATTTCTAAATATTCTAATTGATTTATTTTACATACAAAATATCTTGTAAAAATACCTTTATTATAATCCTCAGGTGTTGGAAAAGTATAAGATAATTGGGGAATAGATCTAATTAAATTATAGTTTGTATCAGTTAATATACCATATATTTTTAAATCTCTATTTCTTACATTAGCATATTCTACAGTTTGGGGTGATGATGATAGTAAATCAGTAGAAAATTGAGATGAAATAATTGGAGTTTTTTTATATATTTCCTCATTAGGGGGATCATTTGGGGATTTACCTGTATATGCTGTTCCATTAGAAAGTAAATAATAAAAACCCATATAAGGAGAATTATCCTTTACATAATACCACTCATTTCTTTGAGCGAATAAATTTTCTTTTATTTGTGAACTAGGAATATATACCATAACTATGTTAAAAATAATTCTCTTTCGTGTTCTCGTCTTTTTGTTAATCCAGCTAATACTCTACCACCTGCTTTATTCCATCTTAAAAATTGATTAGCTGCTGCATCGTATTTCTTTTGGTTCAATATCCTTAATAGTGTTGATGATTTGAAATTCCCTGATCCTATATTATAAATAAGTGAAACTAAAGCATCAAATTCATTCTGAGTTAAATCAACTTTTACAAGACTATAAATAAACCCTTGAATATTATCTTGTACATGCGTCATTAACAATTCAGTTGCTTTTTCTTCTGTAATAGGTTGTGATGCTATAAGGGCATCCCATTCACTAGAATCATTAAAACTCTTTGCTGTTGTTCCATATCCTATTGTGAGTACATTTACACTATCAAAGTAAGAATTTGCTCTAAAAGCTTCACTTCTTTTTATTTCTTCAATTCCCTCAGCACTAACAGTTAATGTAGTTGGAATAAAACGTGGTCCTCTTTCACCTTCTGCTACATCTTCTAATTGTTTTTGTTTATCATCTTTAGTTTCTCCAGTTTTTTCTTGTGGTGGTGGAGTTGGATCTATTGGGATTCTAGGAACTGACATAGTGTCTATTGTGGTTTTCCAACTTTGAACATCAACATTATGATTAATACCTTTAATTATAATATCAACACTATCCTTTTCATATGAAGGAGGTAAAATATCATCTGTTATTCTAAATTTTTGGAATAATTTCATTCCTGAAAGGCCATCCATTTCTAGATTTAAATTAAATGGAAGGAAAAATGGAAGAGGAACTTTTTTATCTTCAGCTGCTTTTCCTTGTACTAATTTAATATAACTTGTATAATTTTCTAAAAAACTATCTAGAGTATCAGCAGTAAAATCAAAATAACTTCTTGATCCTACTTGTCCTTGTCCTTTAAATAAATAGATAGCGGAAAAAGGAGAGGTTTTATTTGGATTATTTTTATCTTTATAATATAATTTTTGTCGGAAAATTTTTATAGCGTTTTGTGTAGGGGTGTTTTTTTTACTTTCTTTTTGGGTCTTATCATTTTTTTCAGGTAAAATCCTATCAATTAAGCCTTTATTATAAGTTGAAAATGATGTAGCATTACCTTGAAGATTATTTCCTGATGTTTGTGAACCATTTACAATAGTAGCTGCAAAACTATTAGGAATTTGAGCATCTAATCCTATATTAGTAATAAAAGATCCAGTAACATTTGTATCATTAAAACCATTATCACCATTACCCACACCTTTTTTTACCCCAAAAATATTAAATGTAGTAAATTCATCATCATTAGACTCATTTAACCCAGGTTTAGGGGATTCATCATAAATTCTAATTAAACCATCTTCTTCATCATAGGTAACTGTAAAATTATTAATACTACCTAGGGATTCATTTATTCCTTGTAATATAGCTTTTATATATGTTAAAACAGATATAGAACCATCTTCATCTTTAGAAGTATTTGCTAGTGTATCAGCTGCAAAAGATAAATTAACCATTACATTACCTAATCTCCCAACATAAGGATTATTATCTACTAAAAAATTTGTTTTATTTAATTGTTTATTTAAATGGTTATCAGTAGGTAAATCATAACTTTTAAAATTTATAACATTTGCACTGGATGCTTTAGTATAAGGTACTATACATTTATTAGGATTTGCTGAAAGATTAGGAGGCATAATTAACATGTAATTATCATCAAACTCATTAGAATATGAAAAATCAAAATTAATCATTTTTTCTCCATTCTTTAAAAATAAGTTACAATTGTTTTCAACCATTTGCAATAAAACTGCAAATTTTATATAGATACTTTTTTCTCTTTTACCATTTCCCTCCATATTAACATCACCCTTAAAGGTTTTATTAATACACATTGCACCTTGTGGTACCCCATAATAATATTTTTTAACAGAAACATCAGCTACATCTCTAGAAAAATTTTGGTAAGTTGCATAAAACTCTTTATTTAATTTTGTTTTAGTTTTATTAGCTAAAATAGGATCATTATTATCACTTGAAGCTTTAAAATCTGCTCTAGTTTGAGCTTCTTTAACTAATGCATCATATCTATTTCTAGTCCATTTTAATATAGTAGATTTTGGTGTATTTCTACTAAATTGCCCATTACTTTTTTTATTTAGTGATTTTGTTTGGATATCATTAAAGGTTTTTGCTGAAGTAGAAAAGTTAGGATTTTGGAAATATTCGTCATTGACTGTTTTCCATAAATTTTTACCCCAATATTCAAGTCCATACTCATCATAAGTTAATTCATATTTAATAGCTTCTTTTTGAGTATTTGATTGGTTATTATTGTTAGGATCAATTACATTTAATTTTAAAGATTCAAGAACATCTCCCATTCCTACTATATCTATAGAAATATCATAAGAACCATCACTACTAAAACTCCACTTAAAATTAGTTATTTTCCCATAAACAGCTTCATAATTTCCTTGATATATTGACCTTTCTTTTTTGATTTTTTCATACATTGTATTATGACCTAAGGGTTCTGGGAAACCATCAGGATTTAAAAGATAATCTAAAGGAGTGGAGGTAAAACTTTTAACAGTTTCAAATTGATTTAAAGTGTTTAAAAAACCAGACCACCCAAATTCTAATAAAAGAGTGTATCCTGGTCTTAAATATAAAACATCTAATAAAGAAAATTGTTCTTTACTATAACATTTTATATTAATAGTTGCTTTACTTAAAGCACCATTATTATAATAAGTTGTTTGAGCCCCAGTAATACCAGGCATAGGTACATAACCTCTTTCCCCAATACCACCCCAACCATAAGCACCGCTAAAAATACTTCCACCTTCAATATTAGGATTTAACCCTGAATTAAAACCATTAAATTCTGAAGTTGTTTCTCCTGTTGATTTTAACGTAACATCTTTTAACGATAATGCTCCCCCATAAAGTATAAAGTTTTTTGCTAAATTATCATTAATTATATCATTTTTATTAAAACCATAATTTCTTAATTTACTATATACATCATCCCCACCTTTTACATCTGTAAGATTAACTGAGCTTGCTAATCTTAACCAAGGTGTTTTAGCAGAATAATATTTTAAACTATCAGAATCTATATTTGAAAATTGTCCTAAAGCTGTTTGTCTAATATCTACTTGACTTTTTACAAAACTTTTAAATGGAGTACCTATAATATTACCCATAATTTTATCTATTTATTGCATTATAACTACTAATTATAGCTCCAATATTTTGAGGAATTCTAATTTGTGAACCTATAGGAATAAAAATTGATGAAAAATCAACTAAATTAGGATTAGCTATTGCTATTATCCACCATAAGGTTATATCATTATAAAATTGGAATGCTAAATTATCAAACCTATCCCCCCATTCTGTAATAACATATATGTCATTTTCACTTTGGGGTATTAAAGGATATTTAGTAGGAATAGAATAAGTAGTTCCTCTACCTCTTACATTATCAGTAAGTGTTCTTAATAAGGGGGATATACTATATCTATTCATTAGTTTGAGATTTTACTTGTTGTTTATATTCAATTATACTATTACTACCTTGGTAACCACTGTTTGACATACCTATTTTATTATTTAAACTTATAAAACGTTGATTAGATACGGATTTTAATTCTCCTGTTTGTTCATCATAAATTAATTTCTGTCGTGAAGGTAAGAAACTTTCTATTGGAGCAAAACTTAGTTGGACTTCTATTCTATGGGGTAATTCTGAAACTGAAGGGTCGAGTCCTCCTTCAGCATTTATTCCTATTTCCCATGTAGTATCATCAGGAATAGTATATGTTAATGAAGTTAATACTCCAGGAACTTCATATAAATAACCCCCCATTGTCATCCTAACTATATTCCCTCTCATAAACCCAGTATCACTATAATCAGGAGCTAAAGATGATGCAAGAAAATTTAATTTTGTCATCATAGGTATTAATTCTGCTTTTGAAGTAGCCATTACAGTAAAACCCATTTGTATATCTCTGGTAAATCCACTATAATTTTTAAAAGTATTTCCTCTTCCCACATATTGGATATCATTCCAGGTAGCTGCATAATTATCTGTAAACCCATTTATATATGCCCTAAAATGTAAGTATTGGGCATTTGCACCATCTGATGCACCATTTTTTATAACTGCTATTCTAAATTTGACTAAATCATTAATCGGTAAATTTTCATCAGGTCCTTCTCCTTCATATATTTTTAAAGCAGTAATTTTATCTAAAGCTTCCATTTGATTTGCAGCAATACCATAGTTAAATACATTTCTGATTGCAACACTTCCACTTTCTAAGGCATAGGTACCATGCATTCCTGGATCTCCTAAATTTGTTCTTCTAGCTTTATTTTGCGTTTTATAATTAGGTGATTTATGGATTACTTTTGATATCTCATATGCTTCAGGAAAATCTTCTATTACGGCATTGGAAAAATTTTCAGGAAATTTACCACCAATATTAAGTAATCCATTTTCATCAGCATAAAATGTAAGACTTCTACCTGTTAATAGGGGTGACATTCTTCCTTTATTACCTAATGAAGCTCCTGAAAATAAAGTATTTGATTCAGGGCCTGTTGTTAAAAGACTATAATTTCTTATAGCATTATATGTAGGTTGTTCTCTAAATATGAGAGTTTTTCCCACACCCAATACAGAACCAGGACCCCCATTGTATGAATATAATACTGGAGATTTTGGATTTTCTTCATTTGCTGTTGGATTATATTTAAATCTAGCACCATTATTTTTAAGTGCTCTTTGAATAATATTTAAACCTTGTTCTTTTTGAAATTGTTTATTTTGTTTTCTAGATTTACCTTTTTCTCCTTCTTCAATAAAATGTTGAAGATTAGTTAATCTATTAATAGCTTCATCTTGATCATTTTTTACTACTGCTGAGTATAAATTTAAGGCACCACCTCCAACTCCAACTTGATTTGCTCCAGCTGATTTTAAAGGATTATCTATACCCCTGTTCATCCCCGAAGGTCCACCTAAAGATCCTATAGGATTTATTCCATTTTTATTTACATGAACACCAGCCCAACCAAATCCGGCTTGAAGTATAGTACTTATAGGTAAAAATGCACCTTGATTCATAACTCCTGCAAAATAACCTGTTCCAAAAGAAGATTGGGTTTTTACATTTGTTCTCGATAATAAATTTTCTTTTAAAGTAAAAAATAAGCCTCTAGGAGATTTATCATCTGTAAACATTTTTACTAATCTACTTACATCTTTAACTGCTCTTAAGGGAGCTGTTAAACCACCCCTTAATAAAAAATCAGGTCCTGAGTTAGAAGGTAATTTACCATCTAAAAATTGTACCCCTTGAGCAAGAGCATTATTTACTCCAGCAAAAGGACCATTAGCAGTTCCATCTATTATTTGACCCGGAATGGGTTCTATCATATAGGGTTGATTACTGGTACCAGAGTCAGGTCTATCCCCACCAAATCTTAAACTTTTTAAATTTGTTTTAAGATTGATTAAACGACCTCCTGATTCAGGTGTAAGTGTATTAGACATATAAAATTATTTTAACAAGATGATCCTGCAGGTAGATTATTTTTATATCTATTTGATTGTTCTTGTTGATCAAAAGATTTTTTACCTAATTGTGATGTTGAAGGTGTTGAGTAAGCTATTGCTGAAGCTCCAAAATTAGTATAAGCAGGTGGATTACTTTCCGGTGTACCTATATTAGAATATTCGTTATGTAATTCTGAATTCCCTACAACACTTACTTTATCTGATGTTGATGGGCTTGAATTTGGAGAAACAGGTACAGCTAGTGGTGAACCATTTGTCTCAAATTTATTTTTTAATGAGTTTTCTGACGCCATTTTGTAAAATTTTAATTATTAATTATTGTTTATTATAAATATTATCCCATATTGGAAGTTACAAGTGCTAATGATTTACCTACTTTATTTCCATCCATATAAACATCACCACCTTCTTTAACTGCTACTATTAATTCTCTTAATAATGCTGTAACTTCTCTATTATTACCTCCTCCTAAACTAGTTCCACCAACTATAACATCATCTTTTCTGAATTTTTGAATTGGTTGGCCTGGTCTTGAGATAAAGTCTGATGCTGTACCTCCTGTTGTTGTAACTGTAGATGCTGTAGGTGATGATGGTCCACTAAATAAAGTCCCTAAGGGATTAGTAACAAAACTTTCTACAAAGTTTGCTAACCTATCTAAAGTTCCACCATCAACAAAAGAAGCAAATATATCTTTTGCCCTAGCTAATGATTCATTAAATTTTTCAGTTGCTGATTGTTCTGATTTTCTTAAATAAATTTGATCACCTAATAAATTTCTTATATCTTCTTCTGATTTTCCTGCTGCTTCAGCTGCTAATCTAATTTCTTGTAACCCATTAACTATAGCACCATTTTCATCATATTGTAGCTTAATTCCTTCTTTTTTAAGTTTATTTTGAACTTTTAAATTTTCCTTTGCTAATGCATCATTTTTAGCTCTTTTATCAAACATGTCAGCTAATTCATTAGCTTCTAACCCAACAGCTTTAGCTAAAGCTTGTCTTTGAATAACATTCATTTTTAGAAAATCTTGTTGGGTTCCTACTTGTTTTGATATTTCATCCATTAGAACCCCAGTTTCACCTGTTAAAGCTGCTTCTCTTGCTTTTTCTAGGTTTAACTGTCTACCTGTAAGTAATTCGGCTTCCATTTCTGATGCTATAGAACTTTCAAAGTCTAATATATTACCAGATATTCCTTCCATTTGGCTTAATTCAAAACCTAATCTTTTTGCATTAAATATAGCATCTGCAATTGCAAATGAACTACCTTTAAAATTAGCTCTTAAATTTCCTGATACTTTTGTTGCTTCTTCTAAATTACCTACTACATCAGCTGTTAGTCCCTCTTGTGTACTTAAAAATCCTGCTTGACCAAAATACTCTTTAGTCATTTCTTTAAGAGGTTTACCAGTTTTAACTGACTCTAAAAATAATTTTGCGGAAGCATCAGCACTTAAACCAAATTTTTCTGACATCATTGTAGCTTCTGCTACATTTGCTTTCATTTCTCCCCCAAAATCTTGTAATATATTTACTTGAAAACCTAATTTTTTATTAATAGCCTCTGTGGTTTTTAATAATTGTTCTTGTGTTATTGCAACACCACCTGCTGCTTTTGAGGCTGCATTAAATTCTTTAACGGTATCAAAAGTAACATCTCTAAGTTCTCTAGCTCTTTCCCTACTAACTAATAAATTATTTGAAAATTGAGCTGTTTGTTTTGATGCTGCAGACATTGCACTAACTATCATTGAAATAGCTTTTACAACAGTTTGTATAATTGCTAAAGGAACAAATGCTTTTGTTATTACTCTACTTAATCCTTTAAATCCTGCTTTCATTCCAGCTATACCACTTGATGCTGATTTATTAGCTGACATTGTAGATGATAATTTTTCTTTTGCTGCTTTTCCTGTGAGCCCTTCAGTAATATTATCAAGCTTTAATTGTTTTAATTTTTCTTTAGTTAAAGTTCTACCATCTAACTTTTGTATTTTTGAGGCATCTCCAACTGTATCTTTTATTTGATCTTGTAATGCACCTATTTTTGCATTACTTATTAAGGTTTCCCTTGAAGCTTTAGCTGCATCTTCAAAGGGTCCAGAAAATACTCTTAAACCTGGTATGTCTTTTGTAAAGTCAGAAAAAGCAGTAAACCACATTGTACCTTTATCTAATTTAGATGATGAATCTGCTATTTTTCCAAATTCATTTGCTAAATCTTGAGCACTATCTCTTACAGATGATAATCGTTGAGCTTGGTTTGTAAATAATTTTGCTTGTTTTTCATTAGCTCCTATTGCTTTATTAGTTAACTCATTAATTTGAATATTAAGAGTTCTTACTATGGCTAATTGTTTAGCTTCACCTTTAATAGCTTCTGCTGTTGCACTTGCTGATTTTGCTGCTTCATCTTGTAGATCAGCAAATCCTTTAGTTGCTGCTGTAACTTTAGAAATTTCGGTGTTAACATTTGCAACGGATAGTCCTAATTTTTTGAATTCTTTATTAGCTGTTGATATTTCAGATTTTACGTCTGCAACCGCAGCCCTAATATCAAGTACTCTTTTTAAGTCATCTTTTCCTAAACCATCAAGTCCAGCCATATAGCAATTTTATTATAAATATTAAAAACTACTATTTTTTCAATTTTTTAGCTACATAACTTGGTGGAGTTACTGTTCTTTTTGTTGGAAGTTGGGATTTATCAGGATTTGCCATATCAATTTCACCTGCTTCTTTTGGATTTTGAGATTTTTCTCTAGCATCATAAAATTCTTTCATTTTATTAAAAGTTAATCTACGTAACCAAAGGGGCATATTATATACAGTATGGAAATCGTAACCTCCACCACCATGGAAAACTATTTCGTGTATTTCATGAAATACTCTTACCCGATACTTTGGGAAATCATTTAAAGATCGGGCCAGAAAAAATTTATAGTAATAGGAATTGAAATTGTAGTTCCATCATCAGTTACATAATTTAAATCGACGTCAGGAGCTGTGTCTCTAATATGATTTCTTAATGCTCTAGAATCACGAGCTAAGAGAAAAGTATCAACATATTTACGAATTTCAGATTTGTTATTATCTCCGTTAACTGAAACAATTTGGTGTTTTAATTTTGTAGTAATTTCAGGAGCTGCTCCTTTACTTATTTTAGAAATTCCTAATACTTCTTGAGTAATATTATCAATATCTTTTTCAGTTAAATGTTTATATTCTACTATAGTTCCATTTGAAGGCATTTCAAAAGTACCATAACCTTCATCTGTTAGGGATTCAATATCAAATGGTTTATTTTTAACTTTTGTTAAATCAATTGTATATTCCTTTCCAGCATATTCAAATTTATATTCTGAGCCATAACCTAATATTCTAGCAGATATAAAAATTGCATTTTTATCTCCAGGATGAATATCTTTAATATCAAATTTATTCATAGTAAGAGCTTCTATTAATCTATCTAATACGATTCCTTTTTCTATGTAATTCTGGTTGGTTAAAATATCTTCTTCTTTAGCAGTCATATACTTCATTTCTACTCTTCCAGATGATAATGGATGATCTTTTGGATAAATTTTACCTTCTGATGGTAAATCAACAAATTCTGTGGGGAATTGGAATTTTTCTTCGCTCATAATTTTTATTTGTTAATAACTTGTGTTTTATTATACATACATATGATACAAAAAAGCTTGACCGAAGCCAAGCTTAAATGTAAAATATGTAAATTTTCTTTTAGAAGTTTAATACACAGTAATCCATTCCTAATGTTAATGAAATATTCATTACAGTAGTGTCATCATCCCAATTCATATCACCAAATGCAGCA
>JAAHTG010001984.1_pt2 | contig 10451 bp, 12 predicted proteins | sample 6116081 | NCBI WGS metagenome assembly JAAHTG01 (sample SAMN13939989, study PRJNA603662) | sponge metagenome | isolation source: marine sponge | host: Mycale hentscheli | place: New Zealand | collected 2005
TTAAAAAAATTATTGAAGTAGAGTAATTTAAACTAATAAAAGTTATGAATCTTATCGATACTGTAGGTAATACTCCCCTACTAAAATTTCCTTTCCCAAATGGTACCCTATGGGGTAAAGCCGAATTCTTAAACCCAGGTGGATCTGTTAAAGATAGACCTGTAGCTTGGATATTAAAAATAGCTATACGCAATGGTAAACTTAAACCAGGAGATACTATAATTGAAGCCACTTCAGGTAATATGGGTATTTCATTAGCTATGTTTTGTGCTAATTTAGGTTTTAAATGCGTTATAGTAATGCCTACTAATATGAGTACTGAGCGCAAAACTATGTTAAAGTCATTTGGGGCTGAACTAATAGAAGTCCCTGCAGGTGATTTTGATGGAGCTATTTTACTTAGAAATAAATTAGCTAAAGATAATGGTTGGTTTAATTTTAATCAATTTCATAATGAGCAAAACATAGAATCCCATTGGTATACTACAGGTATGGAAATCTGTAAAGATCTTGATTATGGAAAACCGATTGATGCTTTTGTAGCAGGTACAGGAACAGGGGGAACCATAATGGGTGCTGGTAAATTTATTAAAAATCAATATCCTATATGCAAGTTAGTAGCTTTAGAACCTGCTGAATCTCCTGTTATGTCTGGTGGAGAACCTGGGCTACATGGTATTCAAGGTATAGGTGATGGTAGTAAATTTTTAGTTAATTTAAAAGATATAGATCGTATTGAAACAGTATCAACTGAAGAATCTATAGAAAAATCAAAATCATTAGCTAAACAATATGGTTTGTTTATTGGTTTTTCGGCTGCTGCTAATTTTTTGGTTGCCGAAAGATTAATTAATGAGGGTTATGCTAAAAATGTAGTTACTATCCTTTGCGATAGAGGAGAAAGATATTTTAGTTGTTTGTAAAAGCCTTTTGGTAATATTTGGATTCCGTGGTCTGGGTTATTATATTTACCCAAAATTAAAAGATCATGAATCTAGACGAAATCAGAAAGCGCATGGACCGCTTGCAAAACAAGTCCAACGGAAAATCAGGTGGTGAATTCAGAAAGAACTTTTGGAAGCCACCAAGTGGAGAAAAATCAGTAGTACGTATTGTACCCTATAAGCACAATAAAGATGTGCCCTTTACTGAATTGTATTTTTACTTCGGTATTGGTAAACCCCGAATGATGTCACTCTCAAATTTTGATGAGTCTGATCCAATTTTGGAATTTGCTTCCCAACTCCGTAAGTCAAATGAACCAGATAATGTAGAGTTAGCTAAGAAACTCTATCCTAAAATGCGTATTTTCGCTCCTGTACTTGTACGTGGTGAGGAAGATAAGGGCGTCCGATTCTGGGAATTTGGTAAAATGGTATACACCGAACTTTTAGGTGTTATGATGGATGAAGATTATGGTGATATCACCGATATTGCTGCTGGTCGAGACATCACAGTTGAAGTTATCCCCGCAGCTGAGACAGGTAAAATGTTTGATACAACAACAGTTCGTGTTAAACCAGTACAATCACCACTTTCAACAGATGGTAGTGCAGCTGAAGGATATCTTGATAACCAAAAGGATATTAAAGAACTCTTTACTAAATTCTCATTTGATGAGATGAAAGATTCACTCCAAAAGTATTTGGCACCAAGTGAAGAAAATGAAACAGTTGAAGTAACCCCTCCTACAAAAGAGAAGGTTGACATTAACTCTAAAATAGACGATTTATTCGGTTAATATGGCGAGAAAAAAATCCAACAATTCACCCCCCGAAGGGGAAAGTCTTACTGAAGAACTAGCAGTATCGCTAAATAAAAAATTCAGTAAAGAATATAATCAAGTTGCCTATTTCCTCAACGGGGGAGAAGAATCGCCAACAGATGTTACATCGTGGGTATCTACTGGATGCACACCTTTGGATCTGGCGATTTCTAACAGACCAAATGGGGGTTTGCCTGTTAGTAAAATTGTTGAGATTACGGGCCTAGAGCAAAGCGGTAAATCCCTCCTTGCCGCTCACGTTATAGCTTCTACTCAAAAACAGGGTGGAGTAGCAATTTATATAGACACTGAATCTGCATTGGACGCTCAATTTTTGACCGCCATAGGAGTTGATGTTGATAAAATGCTTTATATACCTCTTAATACAATTGAGGATGTATTTGAAGCAATGGAAGACATCATCGTTAAGATTCGCGAAAAACAAAAAGACAAGCTAGTCACAATTGTTGTTGATAGTGTTGCTGCTGCTACTACCAAAATTGAGTCGGCTGCTGATTATGATAAAGATGGTTATGCAACGGCAAAAGCCATTATCATGTCTAAATCAATGCGTAAAATTACTAATTTAATTGGTAAAGAAAAAATCCTGTGTGTATTCACAAATCAGTTACGACAGAAACTAAACGCTATGCCGTTTGGTGATCAATACACAACATCAGGAGGAAAAGCGCTACAATTCCATGCCTCCGTTCGCTTACGACTCAAAGGAGTAGGTAAGATTAAAGAAAAGGTTAATGGAATAGACACAGTAGTTGGTCAACAAGTAGAATGTGAGGTAGTTAAAAACCGCCTAGGCCCTCCTAACCGAAAAGTCCGTTATAACGTATTTTACGATTCGGGAATTGATGATTACTTTGGTACTTTGAAATTACTTAAAGAATACAATGTAATAAAACAAGGTGGAGCATGGTATAAATACACTACTGCTGATGGTGAAACCCATCAGTTTTTAGCTAAAGAGTTTGGTGATTTATTAGAAAGTCACCCAACAGCTAAAGAGGAATTATACGAGGCCCTTTGTGAAAATTACATTATGAAGTATCGTCACGAAAAAGAAGATAGTCTAGATCGTGATCCTGACGAAACAATAGTAGAGAATGAGTAAATTTGAAGATATCCTAAATAACATAAATCCAGAAGAGAAGCATCCTAATGATAGGGTGCTTCTCATTGACGGACTTAACATTTTTCTAAGAGCATTTGCCGTAAATGGTTCATTAAATGAAAAGGGAGTGCCTGTAGGGGGCATTACGGGTTTTATGAAATCATTAGCATTTGCTATCCGTGAAATGGAACCCACCAGAGTCATTGTAACATATGATGGTGCTGGGGGTAGTAAACGAAGAAGAAAAATTAACCCTAAATATAAAGCAAACCGCACTCCTAAACGTGTAACTAAATTTGATGCTTTTAATTCATTAGAGGATGAAAAAGAAGCAATGAAAATCCAATTTAGACGTTTGCTTAGCTATCTTGAGTTACTTCCAATTGATGTCTACAGTATAGACAATGTTGAAGCCGATGATGTAATTGCTTATCTCGCACAAAATGTGCTAGAAAATGAAGTTATTATTATGTCTGCTGACCAAGATTTTTTACAATTAGTAAATGATCGAATTGTAGTTTGGTCACCTAATAAGAAAAAGTATTACACAGAAGAACAAATATTTACCGAATATGGAATACCCGCCCATAATTTCTTAATGTATAAATGTTTAATGGGTGATAAATCAGATAATCTTGAGGGGATTAAAGGACTAGGACCTAAAAAAGTAACAAAAGTAATACCAGAAATTGTTGGAAGAGAGATAAGTCTTGATTATCTTGTGCACTACGCCTCTACACAGGATAGTTTAATGCATAAAAGAATTACAGAAAACAAAGCAAATTTGGAAACAAATGAAAAAATGATGTCTCTTAAAGACCCATTAATGTCAGGGCAGATTAAAATTCATATAAATGATTTACATGATCGTCCAATGAATTTGCTCCATCGAAATGATTTTATTAATCTTTATAATAATGATTATATGGGAACTAACCTTCAAAACCCTGACATTTGGTTAACAGATCATTTTCTTAAACTAAATAATTTAGCACAACTAACACATGAGTAAGTTAGAACAATACGGACATAATTTCCAAATTAAAACCCTCTCGGTATTAGTTAAGGATAAAGAATTTTTACAACAGGTTGCAGATATAGTTTCACCTGATTTTTTTGATAATGAAGCCAATAAGTGGATTATATCAAAAACTCTTGAATATTTTAATGAATTTAGGACTACTCCTACAATGGAGGTGTTTAAAGTTGAAGTAGAAAATATTAGAAATGAAATTCAACAAGTAGCTGTAAAAGAGCAACTTAAAGAAACATTTAGATCAACATCTGCACCTGATTTAGATTTTGTTAAACAAACCTTTCTTGATTTTTGCCGAAACCAAACACTTAAGTCAGCTCTTCTTTCATCAGTTGACCTACTTGAAATAGGAAATTACGAAGATATTCGGCGCCTTATTGACAATGCACTTAAAGCGGGTGTAGAAAAGAATCTTGGCCATGATTATATGGACGAAATTGAAGAACGATATAAAGAAGAAGCTAGAAGCACCATTGAAACCCCATGGGGTGAAATTAATGGTCTTTTAAATGGTGGTATTGGAACTGGTGATCTTGCATTACTTGTAGGTAATCCAGGAGGTGGTAAATCATGGGCATTAGTTGCTTTAGGTGGTCATGCTGTCAAGTTAGGTTATACTGTTTTACACTATACCCTTGAACTTTCAGACATGTATGTTGGTCAAAGATATGATGCCTTCTTTACAGAGATTCCTGTTGGGGATATTAAAATCCATAAATCAGAAGTTAAAAAGGAATTAGAAAACCTACGAGGAAAATTATATATTAAACAATATCCTGCAGGTAAAGCCAATGTAAATACGATATTAGCGCATATAGATAAATGTCGTGGTCAAGGTATTGAACCTGATCTTATCGTGTTAGATTACGCAGATCTTTTATATACTAAAAATGGAAAAGAAAAACGAGACCGACTAGATGATATCTATACTTCATTAAGAGGTATGGCTACGGAATTAAAAATCCCAATTTGGACGGCATCTCAAAGTAACAGATCAGCAGCTAGGGATAATATTATCCAAGGAGATCAAATCGCAGAAAGTTATTCTAAAATCATGATTTCAGACTTTGCTCTTTCACTATCAAGAAAAACAGAAGATAAAGAAAATGGCACTGGGAGATTCCATGTTATGAAAAACAGATATGGGGCAGATGGATTAACATTCAATGCCCTCATGGATACATCTATGGGTAAAATTGAATTTACCGACCGAATAAATAATGAAGAACCAAGTGGCCCTGATGGAGCTGGATTTACAGGAAACGAAAGAAGAAACCTCCAAAGGGCTGCTGAAAATATATTTAATCTCTAGTGGTATATATTGTATTTATCACTACACTAACAGAAATCATAAGACAAAATGGCAAAAAAAGACCTAAAAAAAGAGAGAATTGTCTATAAGCCCTTCGAATATCCCGAAGCGGCTGACTATTGGCTCAAACAACAACAAGCTCATTGGATCCACACAGAGGTACCAATGATGAGTGATATTAATGATTGGAAACAAAACTTAAACGAAACTGAAAAAAACATAATTGGTTCCATTCTTAAAGGTTTTGCCCAAACAGAAACTGTAGTAAATGATTACTGGACAGGATTAGTAACAAAATGGTTTAGAAAACCTGAAATCATAGCAATGGCGACCACTTTTGGGGCTATGGAAACAATACACGCTGAAGCATATTCACTATTAAATGAAGAACTTGGACTTGATGACTTCTCGGAATTCCTTGAAGACGAAACTACGATGGCTAAAATTGAAAACCTTATGTCTGTTAGGGATAGTTTTGGTGACGAAAAAGATTGGCATGAGATTGCTAAATCACTCGCTATCTTTTCCGCATTTACCGAGGGAGTTAACTTATTTAGTTCCTTCGCCATACTCCTATCTTTTAAAATGCGAAACAAGCTTAAGGGAGTGGGTCAAATTGTTGAATGGAGCATTAGAGACGAATCAATGCACTCCGAAGCGGGATGCTGGTTATTTAGAACACTTATCGAGGAAAACCCTGAGCTCGACACTCCGGAGCTCAAAGCCGCAATAACAGAAGCAGCATTACTTTCATTACAACTTGAACTTGATTTTATTAATAAAGTTTATGAAATGGGAGATTTAGAAGGATGTAATAAAGAAGATTTAATCTCATTTATTAAACATAGAGTTAATACTAAGATGGGTGATTTAGGTTATGATGGTGTAGTAAATGGAATTGATCCTAATGCTCTTAAAAGAATGAAATGGTTTGATTCTTTATCAGCAGGTAAACAACACACTGACTTCTTTGCAAGTCGAGTAACTAATTATTCTAAAGGCAATATGTCCTGGGACGAATCAATATTTTAAATTATGGACGGAAATTTAATAGCAGATACCACCCAATGGGTGAAGGGGAAAGATTACCCTGAATGGATGGATGAAGTAGGAGTAGCAACAATCTCTAAAGGATATTTATTACCAGATGAAACACCAAGAAAAGCATATAGACGAGTTGCAAAAGCAATCTCTGAAAGAATACGCAAGCCTGAACTTGAAAGTAAGTTTTTTAAGTACATTTGGAATGGTTGGATTGGTCTTGCTAGCCCAGTATTATCTAACACTGGAACCGATCGTGGTTTACCTATATCTTGCTTTGGGATTGACACCCCTGATTCGATTAGGGGAATTGGTCTCACTAATGCGGAATTAATGAAATTAACTGCCCTAGGGGGTGGTGTTGGTATTTCTACAAGTAGGATCCGTCCTAGAGGGACTGAAATTACGGGCAATGGTAAATCGGAAGGTGTAGTACCTTGGTGTAAAATTTATGATTCTGCCATTATTGCAACAAATCAAGGTTCAGTTCGTAGAGGTGCCGCTTCAGTAAATTTAGATATCAATCACCCTGATATCAAAGAATTTATGCAAATCCGTAGACCTAAAGGTGATCCTAATAGACAATGTCTTAACCTTCATCAATGTGTAGTAGTGGATGATGCTTTTATGCGTCGTCTACAGGATAGAGATAGTGAAGCTATGTCTTTATGGCTTGATATTTTAAAGACTAGAGTCGAAACGGGTGAACCTTACATCATGTTTAAAGATAATGTTAATAAAAACAATCCTTTAGCATATGCTATGAATAATCTTGATGTAACTATGACTAATATTTGCACAGAAATTACACTTCATACAGATGAGGAACATAGTTTTATTTGTTGTTTGTCTTCTCTTAACTTAGCTAAATATGATGAGTGGAAAGATACAGATGTTGTAGAAACATCTATTCGTTTTTTAGATGGTGTAATGCAGGAATTTATAGATAAATCAAACGGTAAGGACTCAATGATTCGTACCCATAGACATGCCCAAAAAGGTAGAGCACTTGGATTAGGAGTTATGGGTTGGCATTCATTCCTTCAAAAGAAAGGATTACCATTTAATTCTATAGCATCAACAGCTTGGACCCATACTTTATTTAGTGATATTAGACAAAAGGCAGAGGCAACATCAAGAGAATTAGCCCAAGAATATGGCGAACCTGTATGGTGTAAAGGTACGGGTATGAGAAATACTCATTTGCTTGCCATTGCCCCAACAGTATCAAATTCACGTTTAAACAGCTGTTCAGCAGGTATTGAACCTATCCCAGCTAATATTTATACTTTTAATGGTGCTAAGGGAACATTTATTGTTAAAAATAAAGAATTAGAAGAATTATTAGAATCTAAAGATAAAAATACTGAGGCTGTTTGGGATCAAATCTTAGCAGATAATGGGTCAGTTCAAAATTTATCGGCATTAACTGAGGAAGAAAAAGAAGTATATTTGACTTTTAGTGAAGTAAACCAACTTGAATTAGTTAGACAGGCTGCTATCAGACAAAAATATATTGACCAAACCCAATCATTAAACCTTTGTTTTGACCCAACAGATTCACCCAAGTGGATAAACCAATGCCATATGGAAAGTTGGAAGTTAGGAGTTAAGACACTTTATTACCTTCGCACAGATAGTGTTATAAAAGGTGATTTAGGAAGTAGAACCGCAGAATGTGTAAGTTGTGATGGATAAAAAATTAGAACAAATGGTTGAGGATCTTGAAAGGATCCTCAACCTATTTAAAAAAATGGAAAATTCTTCCATAGAAGACGTGGATGCCCTAAAGGAAGAGAGTATCTTGATACAAGAAGAATTAAAAAAACGTTATGATGAATCAGATACCGGAAAAACCAACTCACAGGAAACGTAGTCCATTTTATTGGTGGAGGCGTTTTCCAACTCATAAGGGCCTTCATAATTACTGTCCTCTTATGGATCGTATTAAAAATGGTGATTTCAACTATCCTGAATATTTTGAGCAAGCCAAGTGGGAAGATCATTGGTGTGAAGAAGATATTAAAAAAATTGTTTCTACTGCCCGTAATTTCCAAGATACTGTTAAAGAACAAGCAGATATAAAGCAAAAATATGCAAAGCGTAGAAATCTCCTTATTAATGATGGTTTTAAAACTGAACAAAAGCGTTTAGAAGAGATTACAAAACAATTTGCAAAAGTATTTGGTGGTACTAAAAGAGATGTTTGGGATTTTATGCAAACATTTGATGGTACTCTTGAAGAGATGCATTGGGCATATGCTGAACATTGTGGTATTAAAAAACCAGAAACTGAAGATGCACAAGCTATTGTTAATAGAATCATAGGAGAAATGGCAAAGAAACGGGGTAGAGGTAGGCCCCCTAAAAACCCTACAATACAATAAAATATGGGAAAATTTCAATCAACAAAATTATTTGACGGATTCAGTTGTGTGTTTCGTCAATGGAAAGCAGATGACACACATTGCAGATTTTTACACGGATATGGTGTAAGTTTTAGAGTATGGTTTGAAGGAGAATTAGATGACCGTAACTGGGTATGGGACTTTGGTGGTATGAAAAGAGCTAAAGGTACTATTGATGGTATGTCTCCTAAAAAATGGATGGATTATACATTTGATCATACTCTTATTATAGCTGAAGATGATCCTGGATTAGAACAATTTAAAGCCTTACACGATCAGGGATTAGCTCAAGTAAGAATCATACCAGCTACAGGAGCTGAACGATTTTCTAAATTTATTTTTGATAAACTTAATCCGTTTATTCAAGAGGAAACAAATGGAAGAGTTAGGGTAGCTAAAGTAGAGTTCATGGAACACGGTAAAAATACTGCTATTTATGAAGGTTAAAATATCACATGAAGTACCTTTACAATTACTTTCTCAATCTGAAGAATTTAACGATTACGATTATTGTTTACCTCATCTCTTGGATCAGTTCCCCACTTACGAAGCGTATTTTAGAGAAGCAAAGAAAAAGGGTAGATACATAATTATGGACAACTCACTCCATGAATTAGGAGAAGCATATGATACATCACGTCTGTTATATTGGATTTCTGAATTAAAACCTAATGAGTTTATTGTCCCTGATGTTTGGGAAAATTCAACTTATAGCATTAGAAATGCTAAAGAATGGTCATCTATAAAACTTCCAGAGGAAGTAACTAAGGTAGCGGTAGTTCAGGGAAAATCTTATACTGAATTTGCTACTGGTTATCAATCATATAAATGGTTTGGTTATAAAAAAATAGCATTTAGTTATGGTGCATCTTGGTTCCAAGAATGTTTTCAACATCCTAATCCTGATGTAGCTAAAATGATGGGTCGTCTTAAAACTATTACTAATTTATATAAAAATAATATTATAAGTGATTTTGATAGAGTACACCTTTTAGGTTGTAATTTACCACAGGCTTACCTTTATTATAAGGATTTTAAATTTATAGAATCTATAGATACTTCTAATCCCGTTATACATGGGTTAAAAGGAATTAGGTATTCTGAGGGAGGTTTATTACATAAAGACAAAGAAAAAATTGACGAGGATTTTACTCGCGAAATAACCCCCAAACAAATAGAAGACATTTTATACAATACTAAAATGTTTAAAAAAATTAATAATTTATGAATTTAGTTCTAATTACAGTTACTATATGTGCATTAGCATTTGCAGCATATGTGTATTTCAGCCATGATAAGCTTGCTGAACGAAAAGCCGAAGCACAATTGGCTAAGTGGAAAATGAAAGAGGAAAAAGCAATTAGGGAAGATGCCTACCAAAGATCTAGAGCTGTTAGTTTTGGGAAAACAATCGAACATTATGTACCCTTTATGGAAAATTTTCCAATCAATCCTAATGACATAAGATTCTTTGGTAATCCAATCGATTATATTGCATTTACAGATATGGGATCTAGAAAAAAATGTGCAGTACATTTTCTTGAAGTTAAAAGTGGTGAAAGTAATCTAAACCAAAGACAACGTAATATTAAAGATGCTATCCAGAAAAATAGAGTATATTGGCATGAATATAATGCTGATGGTATTTGGAAGCATGAATCAAAGGACCAACATTTAAACGTAGAAAACAAAGATAAAAAATGAATAAACAAGCAGTACTATCATTGAGTGGGGGTATGGACAGCTCCACTGTGTTACTAAGG
>JAAHTG010001437.1_pt1 | contig 10423 bp, 7 predicted proteins | sample 6116081 | NCBI WGS metagenome assembly JAAHTG01 (sample SAMN13939989, study PRJNA603662) | sponge metagenome | isolation source: marine sponge | host: Mycale hentscheli | place: New Zealand | collected 2005
ATGGCGTTAAATTTAGGTTTCTCTGGTTTCAGAAGAGGTTCTTATGACTTCTACAAATCTGACTGGAAATACTTAAATGATTCAACTACTAGAGGAAACTTAGTTGATATTCAAGGAATGTTAGTACCTGCTGGTACATCTACTGTATACGATCAGTCTATGGGTAAAAATATCTCTAGACCTTTCTTACACGTTAGATACAGATCTTCTGAAGCTGATGACAGAAAAATGAAATCTTGGATCACTGGATCTGTAGGTGGAAATTACACGTCAGATGCTGATGAAATGGTAGTTAACTTTTTATCAGAAAGATGTTTATGCGTTCAAGCAGCAAACAACTTTGTGTTATTCAAAGCTTAATTACTGATTACTATTAAGGTAAGGGCGCTTCGGCGCCCAATACCTTATTTTTTAAACTTTTTAATTATATTATATTATGAACAAATTCAAAGACAAGTTGTATGAATTGCAAGGCAATAATACACCTATTATAAATAAAATACCATCTAGACATACTAGAAAAAATCCTTTACTTTATTTTGACGAAGAAAAAGGACACAATAGAGAATTAAGATATGCTACTAATCAAAAATCACCATTTGTTGATGAACAGAAAGGTATAGCTACTTTAGGACATATTGCTTTTAGAAATGGTAAATTACACGTAGAAGGCAAACTACAAAACTTAATAAAATTCTTAGAAATTCACCCGTTAAACGGTAAGTTATTTAAAGAATATAATAAAGTTGAAATAGCTGAAGATCAATTAGATTATTTAGAATTCCAAGTTGATTCGATGAAATACGCTAAAGATATGGAGATAGAACAAGCGGAGGCTATTCTAAGAGTTGAAGTTGGTAGTGAAGTAAGTAAAATGACTACTAAAGAAATAAGAAGAGATCTTATTATTATGGCTCAAAGAAATCCTAAGCTATTCTTAGATTTAGTAAAAGATGATAATATCATGCTAAGAAACTTAGGTATTAAAGCTACGGAAGCTGAAATAATAAAACTAAGTGAAGATCAAAGGGTATTTAAATGGGCATCAAACGGTAGAAAACTATTTGAAGTTCCACATGAAGAACATCCTTACTCAGCGTTAGCCGCGTGGTTTAAAACTGATGAAGGTATGGAAGTCTTCAAAACAATTGAAAAAAGATTAAATTAATAATCACTTTATAGGGTAGTCATCTCTATGAGGTGGCTACTACTATAAATTAATAAAAATATGGTAAATATAAATACAGTATACCAAAGGGTGTTAACCATTGCTAATAAAGAGCAAAGAGGATACATAACTCCAGCAGAGTTTAATGTACTTGCTAATCAAGCTCAGATGGATATATTTGAGCAATATTTCTACGATCTTAATCAGTTCGATAGAATAGGAAGCATAAATGAAACAATTTATTCAGACACTGTAGATATTTTACAAGAGAAAATAGATCACTTTGAAAAATTCAGAGATGATGTAACTATGGCATCAGGAGGTGTAGGTACACTTCCAGATTACTATAGGATGGGTGCGTTATTTCATTTAAAAGATGGTAATTATCGTGAAATAGAAAATGTGTCACAAAATCAATTACACTTATATATAAACTCTCCACTAACAGCGCCAACAGTAACAAGACCCATATACGTAAGAACTTCTGGTAATACTGAAACATTACGAGAAAGAAGCATACAAGTTTACCCAACAAGTATAACATCAGCGGTTACATGTAACTATATAGCTAGACCTGCTACTGCAAGATGGGGATTTACAATTGTTAACGATAAAGCATTATACAATGCAAACTCTACCTACACAACTCACTTTGAATTACACGAATCTGAAGAAACAGATTTAGTAATTAAGATATTAGCTTTAGCTGGTATTGTAATTAAAGATCAGTTAGTAGCTGCTTATGGAGCTCAAGAAGATGCTAAAAACGAACAATCAGAAAAAAGATAAGATATGCCATTATTTGAAGGAACACAACAGCAATATTACGACAATAGTCAGAGTTTCACTGGTGATGGATCAGCAACCACCTTTACTTTAACTTTTAATCCTTTACCAACTGACGAAGCAAACATAAGAGTTTTCATTAGTGGATCACAAGTTTTAGCTACAACGTATGCTTTAAACTCATCAACTGGTGTTTTAACTTTTACTAGTGCACCTGCTAATAATGCCATAATTGTAGTCGAACAAGCTAACGCTCCAGAACAATTAGGCAATTATCAATACGTTGGTATAAACAACCTGATAAGTAACTTTCAAATAAATTACGTAGGTGAAGGCAAAATAATAAATAAATTAAAAGTACCTGATCTTTCTTTTCATATACAAAGAGCAATAGCTGAACTAAGCTATGATACTTTAAGATCAGAAAAATCTCAAGAAATAGAAATACCACCATCATTAAAAATGATGTTACCTCATGATTATGTTAACTATGTTAAAGTTTATTGGGTAGACAATGCTGGTATTGAAAGAATTATATATCCTGCTAGAAAAACTAGTAATCCTAGCGCTATATTACAAAGAGAGGATTATAGTTATATGTTTGGAGCTGATGATACTTTACTAGAATCATTAGATTCAAACCAATGGATCAATTTTCAAGCAACAACAAGTGATGACACAACTGAAGAGCTTAATAGCGGAGCAGATGCTGACACTACTTTAACTGAAGGTAGAAGATACGGTATAACACCAGAACATGCTAATCACAATGGATTATACTATATAGATAATAACTCTGGTTATATACATTTTAGTGGTGGTATAGCAGGTAAAACAATTGTTTTAAAATATATAAGTGATAGCTTAGGAACAGAAGAAGAAATAAGAATACACAAGCTTGCTGAAGATGCTGTTTATAAATGGGTTGCTCACGCTGTATTATCATCTAAGATAAATACACCTGAGTATATAATAAACAGATTTAAAAAAGAAAGATTTGCTGCTGTAAGAAAAGCTAAATTAAGATTATCAAATTTAAAATTAGAGGAGTTGACTCAGACTATGAGAAACAAATCTAAAATAATAAAACACTAATATGCCAGAAATAAAGAGACAGTTCGGACAAGGTGCTATGAATAAGGATCTTGACGAGAGGTTAGTTCCTAACGGTTCGTATAGAGATGCTTTGAATATTCAGGTTTCTAGTTCAGAAGCTAGCGATGTTGGAGCTGTACAAAATATTCTTGGTAATAGAAGACCTTATGGTAACGCTCTTGCTAACCTAGGCAATAATGCTCAATGTATAGGTGTTTATGCACACCCTAAAACAGAAATGATATACTGGTTTATAGCTAGTGACACAAAGTCTTTAATACTTGAATACGATCAAACATTAAACACCGTGAAGCCAATACTAGTAGATACGTTAAGTATTTTAAACTTTTCTACTAGATTTAAAATAACTGGTATAAATATAATAGATGACTTAATGTTTTGGTCAGATGATAAAACTGAACCAAAGAAAATAAACATAGTCACTTGGAGAGGTTACAATAGCAGTAACACAAGCTACACTCACACACAGATAAACTCTTCAAATTTTACAGAAGATCAAATAACTGTAATTAAAAAAGCACCTTTAAAACCACCGGCATTAACAATGTCAGCTAGCAGTAGAACTGGTATAACAGAAACAGCTTTATTACAAAAGTCTTTTACAGAAACATCTGACCCTTTTGATCTTGTTGATACTGGAGATTACGGTAACGTTACATTTACTAGTTCACCAAACTTTGCAGTAGGTGATAAACTTGAGTTAACATTATTAGATGAAAGTGAAGATGAAAAAGTTATATTAAGCGTTACTCAGGTTATAAGTGCCAACACGTTTAAAGTAAACCTAGATGTAGTTCCTGAAGATGTAGAAGAAAATGTGCAAGACTGGAAAGTTAAACTAGTTGAAGCAAAAGGTTTATTTGAATTTAAGTTTCCTCAATTTGCTTACAGATATAAATACGACGATAATGAGTATTCATCAATTGGACCATATAGTCCTGTAGCTTTTTTACCTGGCAATTTTGATTATGCTCCTAAAAAAGGTTTTAACAAAGGTATGGTTAATACTTTAAGATCTTTAAAAATAGGTGGTTTTACAGAAGCTGCTCCAAGTGGTGTTTCAGAAATAGACATACTTTACAAAGAAAGTTCTAACAACAATATATATACAGTACAGAGCATAAAAACAACAGACCCTGAGTATACAGCTGGTAGTAATGGTGAGGTTGAAATAACATCAGATGTTATATTTAAAGTTTTACCAGCAATACAGAGCTTAAGACCTTATGATAACGTGCCTAGAAAAGCTAAAGCACAAGCCATGTCTGCTAACAGAATTATGTATGGTAATTATCTTGAAAATTTTAATGTAAAAGATAGTGGTGGTGCAGATATATCAGTTAAGTTTAATGTTTCAGTAATACAAAACCCTAACGAGGTTGTTGATGTTAGAACACCTAAACCTTCTATAAAATCATTAAGAACTTATCAAGTTGGTGTTGTTTATAGAGACGAGTATGGTAGAGAAACGCCGGTGCTAACAGATCCTACAGGTTCTTTTACATTAGATAAATCATCAGCAATAAACTACAATGTTTTAAAAGTTAAACTAACAAGTGCAATACCTTCTTTTGCTGAATCATATAAATACTTTATAAAAGAATCATCAGACGAATATTATAATTTAGCTATGGATAGACACTATCCAGCTGAAGATGGTAATGTTTGGATAGCTTTTCCTTCGTCAGAAAGAAACAAAATAGCAGATGAAACTTTTTTAATATTAAAGAAAAGACACGATGATGATACATTTGTTGAAGATGAAGCTAGATATAAAGTTATAGCAATATCTAATGAGGCTCCACCATTTTTAAAAATAGATAAAGTTTCTAAAGGTACACTTACAGCTGCAAATGTAGACGCTAGTACTGAGAATATATTTTTAGGCACAGGTTTTCCATCAAAAGATATGGGTTTTGTACATGTTTTAAAAAGTAAATGGACTAAGATATTTGGTGGTGGAGATGACGATGCTTCAGCAAACATATTACCAGTTCATCAACTATCTAATTTAGAGCTTAGAGTTATAGGAGATGGTAATCAAAGTAGGTTTTATGAAATTGCAAACATAAAATACTTTGCTTTATCTGGCAGTAACTCTTATTATGAAGTTGAATTAGAAGATAAATTTGATACTGATGATATAGATTTTACTGGTAACTTTAGCGCTACAGATGCTAGTTTATCATTAGAAATAGTACAAAAAACAGAAAAATCAGAACCAGAATTTGCTGGTAGATTTTTTGCAAAAATAGAAAGAGATGGTGTTTTAGAACAAGCTATATTGTCTCAAGAAAATCCAGATGATGTTAGAGTTATTGCAAACACATTTATATACTCTAATGCGCCTGGTACAACTAGTCAAAACTATTGGAGAAACACAAATAAAGGTGTTTACCCAGGTGGTGGTGGTGAGAATAATCCTGATAAAGCTGAATGGTATCTTTGTAGAGCTAACTATAGACATTATAGAGATGCTGGTGGTACACTAACAGAAGGTGGTGTAAAAGAAAGAGGTGGTATAATACCTGGTGTTACAGAAGGAGGAACTGCACACAGTGTTATAGGTCAAGGTGCACAGTCTGGTAATGATTTTGTTGAAATAGCTTTTCATTGGTGGGGTGGATCAAGCCGTAGTGCTTGGCAAGGTGCTTGGTTTAATTTTGAAACAGTACAAGCTCCTCAGTATAAAAACCTGGTTAAGAACCTTGAAACAGTAAATTCTAAATTTAGATTTTCAGATGATCCTGATGGAACAACGTACACTGTTAAAGGTTGGAGAAGAAGTCATCAAGGAGCTTTTAAAGATGGTAAGATAGGTAGATGGGGTAGTATGAGAGTTATAAGATGGACATTAAAGTTAGATAAAAATATAATCTGGGCACCAGAAGACAACGGTCACACATCAAAAGCAAACGCAACTAAACTAGAATTTTTAGATGTTTATGCTGCTGGTGATGAAAACGGTTTTACAAGCGACAATCCAGCTATATTTGAAACAGAGCCTAAAGGTGATTTACCTGATTTAAACTTATTTTATGAATCAAGCCAAGCTTTTAATAAATCTGTTCACGGTGCAGAACAAACATTGGATTACTCAAATTGTTTTAGCTTTGCTAATGGTGTTGAGTCTGACAGAATAAGAGATGATTTTAATGCCACTAAAATGTCAAAAGGTATAAAAGCATCTACTGTTTTAGATACACCTTACGCAGAAGAAAGAAAAACAAACAACGTTATATTCTCTGGTTTATATAATTCTGTAAGCGGAACTAATAATACAAATCAGTTTATTCAAGCTGACGACATCACACAAAGTATTAACCCGGTTTATGGATCAATACAATTGATGAGACATAGACACGGTGGTTTAGATGTTTTATGTGAAGATAAGTGTTTTAAAATACCAACAAATAAAGATTTGTTATTTACCGCTGATGGTAGCAAGCAAGTTACTGTATCATCTAAAGTATTAGGTGCACCAAATCCTTATACTGGTGAATATGGTATAAGTTTAAATCCAGAATCATACACCACTTATGGATATAGAGCTTACTTTTCAGATAAAGCAAGAGGTGTTATACTGAGATTATCTGCAGATGGTTTAGAACCTATATCAAGATATGGTATGGACGATTACTTTAAAGATAACTTAGCTGCTTCTACAACTATAATAGGTAGTTACGATGAAGGTAAAAAAGAATATAATGTAACTTTAAATCACGATACGGTTTCATTTAAAGAAACAACAAACGCTTGGGTTAGTAGAAAAAGCTTTTTACAAGAAGATGGTGTAAGTTTAAATAATAAATATTATACTTTTAAAAACGGTGACTTATGGGTTCATGATAATGAAACAAGAAATAACTTTTATGGTGCTCAATATGAGTCTAAAGTAAAACTAATATTTAACGATGCTCCTGGTTCGGTTAAATCATTTAAAACTTTAAACTACGAAGGTAGCCAAGCTAGAGTGTTTAATGATTCAACAGATGTAGATAATAATGCATTTAACAAAGATTTAAAACAAGGTTGGTGGTCTGATTCTATAGTTTCAGATATGCAAGAAGGACAAATTAAAGATTATCAAGAAAAAGAAGGTAAGTGGTTTAACTATATACAAGGTACAGCTACAACTCTTTCAAACCTTGATACAAATGAATTTTCAGTTCAAGGTATAGGTACAGCAACAAACGTAGCTTCAGGTGGTGGTTATAATCAAACTGTAGTATTAACAATAAACGAAAACAACGACTAATATGGCATTAGTAAACTGTACAATTAATTCATCACAGGTAACTGTAGCTAAAGGATCTCAAATAGGTGGTAGTGTTGCTAATCAAGTATTAACAATAGTACCTAATACTGGTTTTGTAGTTAGAGCCTCAGATTTTACAGCAGGATCACCTCCGACAGGAATATCTAGTATAGTTTTAGCTAACTCAGGAACTGCTTATGCTACAAACAATACTGTTACCGTAACATGTGATCTAACTGATACTGGCTCATATAACGCTAGTACTAGCTTTACTATAGATATAGATGGTTCAGCTGTTTTAGAGAAAGATGTTCCAAAGACTTTAGCTGGAGCAGTTACTACAACAACTACTAATGCAAGTGGAGCCGCATCAAACGTTGCTTACACAGCCACAGATACAACAGGTGTAACAAAAGATTTATTTACTAAAACAGTAACAGCTAATACTAATTTCTTTTTTAGTACAGAACCTACAATATCTGTAACAACTGGTGATATTCATAACTACTCAATTACATCTACTACAACTAATGATGGTAGTGGTAATTTAAATAGTAAAACTTTTAATGTAGATGGTATAATACCTTTAGAAGATGATTTAAACGATGTTATAGCAATATCTGCAATAGCGTCGGCAATACCAGTAGTTACTAATAATATAAAAAGTTATAGCTTTGACACATCTGCTGCTAGGTATACTTTAGCAAAAAGAACATTTAAAGCTTACGGTGACGTAGGTGCTAAATACAAATTAACTGTAACAAGAACAGGTGATAGTCATACCTATAATTTTACTACTAAAGATTTTACAAGCTCTGCTACAGACAGTGGAGAACAAACTATATCAAGCAGTGGTTTTAATGAACAAGAGTTTACTTTTCCAACAGTGACAGCTGATGTTACTTATACATTTACTTTAACTGCAGTTAGCCCAACTACTTTAGCTTTAACACAAACACATCCTTTTACTGTGGCTAGAGTTGGTAATAAGAGTATAACTGTAAATGCAACTTCTACAGAAAGAGGTACATTTCAAAGTAAAGTAATAACGTACACTAATTATGCTGGTACTGCAATAAACCAAACTACAAGTTCTAACGCAACTTATGGTTTTGCTGGAACTGAAAACAATGATAATAACGAAGCTGAATTTAATTTTAGTATAGTTATTGATGACGATCAAGTTTTTGCTTTTAAAGCGCCAAATGCTTCTGCAAATACCATAACATTAAGTAATAGCAACTGGAGCGTAACACCGTCAGACGCTACCGCAGCAACTATTGCAGAAGGTTCATTGACGGCTACAAGATCAGCAGATAGTGGTAGTAATGCTAACCAGCTTTTAACCCTTACTGGAACTGATTGGTATGGGTGGAAAATAGGCACAGCGAATACTATTATAAATGTAAACATAGATTCATTTGCTGAAGTTCCAAACACTGCGCCTGTTGCAAACACAGTAAGTGTTTCTGCTACAAAAGGTGGTGGTGTTCTTGTAACATTAAATGCTACAGATGCTGATAGTGATAGTTTAACATACACTGTTGTATCTGTTCCAACTAATGCTTCATTGTTTACCGACGCTGGACAAGGCACTGCTGTAAGCGCTGGAACTGTTTTATCTGCAGCTACTGTATATTATAAACACGACAACTCTAATAACTTTACGGATTCATTTACTTATAAAGCTAATGATGGAACGGTTGATAGTAATACAGCTACTGTTAACGCGGCTATAGGTGTTTCACCAGGTGCTTCAATAAGTACTAGTGGATCTGCAGGTGTTTACTTAGTACCAATTGTTTTAGGTACAGGTGCTGGAACATTTAAAGCTCACTTTGATGCTCAGGGTGTTCCTGATAGATTTGAAATATTGTTTGCTAACCTTGACAATGCTAATGGTAATACTCTAGCTAACATGAATGTTCAAGCAGACTCGTTATTTGTTGGTGATGGTATAAGTAGTACAGCTCCAGCAAGACAACAACACGGCCCAAGTGGTATGGCTTTATTTACTTATAATGGTTCTAGTTTTGATACAACAAGTACAAACTCTCAAACAGTAACTATTACAAATGATGATGTTGCTAGTAATGCAACCGGAAACAGAAGTGATGCTTCACCTAATGGAGCTTCTTTTGGAAGTGGTAGTCAATCTGGTGTTCAAAACTTAGTGTTTACTGCTACTAATGACAATACCGGTACATCAAACTTAGCACACAGTGATGGTAACATATGTCTAACATTTACAAAAGGTGCGACAACAAGCACTTACTTAGCTTACTTAAGAATAACTGGAATTGGCGGTACAGCATGGGATCTATTTAAAACTGAATTTTCTTAAAATAAATAAATATGCCTAGTATAACATTAACATTTCCCGCTGAGATAAACGAGTTAGCTCAAATAGGTGATACATTGTATTATGCTAATACAACTAATCATACTTTGGCTAATAGCGAGCAACAGCCTTTTAGTAACACTATAGTTGAAATTGGTAGCATAACAGCTATAGATTATACAGCTAGCACTATAACGGCTGATATAGCCAATACAACACCGTTGCCAACAGCTAGTAGTTTTATATTATTTGGTAAAGATAATAGGGCTAATATGGCTAGTTTACTAGGTTACTATGCTGAGGTTGAATTTATAAACAACTCTACATCTAAAGCTGAATTATTTAGCGTAGGTTCTGAGATATTTGAAAGTAGTAAATAATGTGTAATTATAATAGAAACAATTAAGATGAAAAAAAGAATAGGTGAATCACCGTTGAAATTTTTCCCAGGTGCTGGAGCAATAGCAGGAGGCGCTATAAAAGCTGGTATAGGTTTGATAGGTGGTGGTAAAAGAAAAAGAGAGCTAGAAAGAGCTCAAAGAGGTTACGATATGCAGAAGCAAAGATATGAAAATATGGACACTTCTAACCCTTACCAAAACATGGAAAACGTCATGGAAGATGCCACTATCAATACCCAACAAGCTGATATGGTAAAACAACAGCAAATGCAAAGCCAAGCTAATACTATGGATCAGTTTGGTCAAGCCGCTGGTGGAAGTGGTATAGCAGCATTAGCTCAAGCTATGTCTCA
>JAAHTG010001969.1_pt1 | contig 10396 bp, 15 predicted proteins | sample 6116081 | NCBI WGS metagenome assembly JAAHTG01 (sample SAMN13939989, study PRJNA603662) | sponge metagenome | isolation source: marine sponge | host: Mycale hentscheli | place: New Zealand | collected 2005
GACAGTCATTAAACGCTATGTGGTTAAGACCATCTACGTCACGATAGAAAGTAGTAGGGGCGTTTGTTACAGCCTGACCGTAAGTTTCTCCTGTCTCAGGGTCTATGCTTGTTATGTCATAAGGCAACTCTACAACTGTGTTGCTCACAATGCTTTCAACAGGCCACTCTTTAGTGCCCCCGTCATTGCGACTGCCTTGTACTCGAATCTTACGATTGCCTGTTAGGCCAGAGAAGTTATCCCCTGTACCTGACAGTGTAAATCGAGTCTTGGCTACCCCGCCAGTAATAACTGTGCTAGAGGTTACTTGCGTATTGCTAAAGCTAGGCATCTTTAAATCAACAGCAGGATAGTTCTCGTCACCGCACATACGAACAACCAACCGCCTAATGTTACTTTCACGCAGGTTGCCAAACGTACCAGTAAATCGGAATGCAGAACCCTTCAAGTTAAAGCAGTTTACATCCTGAATAGATACCATGTCGTTGCGGTCTTTGAACTCAAAGCCAAAGCCTGCATAGGCACGAGAAAAACCAACAATACTGAACTTGGAGAATGATGGAGACTTCATTTTAGCTGTATCAGTAACTAGGTTTTGGTCTCCGGCACCGTTAGGATAGAAGTGACCTATCTGACCAAAGGTGTTATTTAACTCAAAAGCCGCTCCTGTGTAAGAGTCAGCTTTTAGTAAGATAGTTCTGTCGCCTGCTCCCTCTACGTCAATACCTTGAGTAACAGTAGCGAGAAGCCCTGCATACTTGTATGTCTTAGCCGCTAGTTTAACCTTACCCTTAGCCGCTATAGCCGCTGTAAAGCAATCCTGAAGCGCTGTAGTGTCGTCTGTAGTACCATCACCAACAGCACCATACTGCTCAGGAAGGAACTCAGCGCCTTGTCCAATAACAGCTATAACCTCGTTAGAGCCGTCCTTAGTAAACAGTTTTCCGTCGGCAAGATTAACCGCCAGTTCGCCCACGGCTAGTTCAGAAGCCGCAGGCGTATCACCGGAAGTAGTGCTATGTTTTGTTATAATGGAAGTGGGCATTGTTAATCCTCAATGTATACCATTTTAAAACCTAACAAAGAAAGGGTCTTTAAAGGTTTAACTTCAGAGTCAACATTACTTGCGTAAATTAAATCGCTATCTACTAAACTATTGTAATCTTCATCCGAAAACACCCCAGAGCTTACCCAGTATTTGCTAATACCTTTTTTTAACTCTGTCGTAAACATTTCAGAAGAAGTAAGTTCTTGAGCGGCGGTTTTGTTTTTGTTGGCTATTACTATCGTTGCAAAGACACCCATTACAAAGTTACTCCTGACTTGTCTGCTAAATATGTTTCAACACTGGAGATTTCGTCGGCGGTACTAACTTTACCTCTAACAATAATTCCATAGATTCGACCATCTAGTCTGGATGATGTACCACCGGCCCTAGAGCCTATGCTTAAAGGTTGGTCAGTGTAAGGCCCATTACCCAAACTAGAACAATCTAAATACACCGTCTTGGCTACCAAGGTTATTAGAAAGCTCCGCTATATTTTGTAGTACCCCTGCTGAATCTTTCTGAACAGCGGCAAACGCTGACATTTCTTGAACAGAGTTAGTACCAAAAGGAATATTGGAGGTTGTACGCATACCGTCATCAGTGCCATCAAAATCTAAGTAGTATAGACCGTTATCGCTTACAAGCGTAGGACACTTAGTTGCCGTTGTTTGAATTAAGTCGTACCCGCTTACTCGGCTTTTATCTACTATCTTACCTACACGGTTAGCGTCCGTTACTTCACCTGAAACCCAAGGCACAGTAGCGGTAGTACCGTCTGGTTGAAACATTGTAGTTAAATCGGAGGGGTCATACCAAACACCCTGCTCGCCATTAGCAAACAGGGATAAGGGGGTAAAACCACTACTGCGTGCGTTTGTAACGCCTAGTTTGTTTACACCTAAACCGTACATGGCTTACACCATTGAGGTTATGTAGGCGGAACCAGTACCGGAGGCTAGAATAACAGAGACAGTATCGCCCTCGTACACATGAATATATTCAATAGCATTTGCAGGGAGATATGAGGAAGAAGTGGTCGCTGTTCCTTCGACGCTATAGAAGCAATCTGAATCACTTATAATGCGAGCTACACGAATGTTAGCGTCAATAGCGGAGGAAGACGCGGCAGTATCTGAGGTAGATACTTTAGAAACTGTGGATGGACGTAGAACCTGAATTGCTTTAGTGTTTACATCTCTTGCTAATTTTGACATGATATTTACCTATGTTAATATAAGAAGGCGCTTGGCCTGAAAAAAGTAAAAGGAGGCACCCTTATGGATGCCCCCAGTTTGTTACTTAGCCTTTAACGTTCAATACGAAACCGGCATCTGGACGTAGTACCTGAGTACCGTACAGAGTGTCAGCAGTGTAAAGAGTGCCAAGGAACTCCTGCTTGTACTGAGTCTGTGAACGAACGCCCTGCTGTTCAGCAAGAACGTAAGTGTCCTTGTGAAGAAGCTGTGCGGCACGTACACCTGACTCTGGAGTAGCAACGTTAGTTGATACAAATACGTCAATGCCGTACAGAGTACCAATCTTACCGTTCTGAACGCCACGACCATCAACGAAGTCAGAAGACATGTAACGGTCTTCGCCCATGATAGCGTTACGCAGAGAAGGTGGAATCACGAAGCAACGATTGTCCATAGGAACGTCCGCGTCATCCATCTTCTGAATCAATGCACGAAAAGCACCGTCAGTGAAGTCACCAACGTCAGCAGTACCGTCAATGTCATACGCTTCCAAATCACCGGAAGTAGTGTTAATCTGGTAAGAAGCGTTGTGAACCCAAGAAGAGCCATTACCGTTACCAAGAGACTTACCAAGGTCAATCAGGTCAGTATCAACCTGACGAGCCAGAGCGTAACCTGCGTCGCCAGTGTAGAACTGACGTAGAGAAGCAAGAGCCTGAGTCTCAGTGATGTCTTCAATCATACGAGAGTATTCAAAGTGCTTGTCGATGTTGACCAGTACTTCACCCTCAGTGCCATTCTGGATAGTTACCGCTTGACCTGAAGTCTTTTCGTGAGCATCGCCACGGAGAGGCTTAGGAACGTGGATAACGTCGCCTTTCTTGCCAGTCATACCCATAGACTTAACGAGGTTAGCCAGTACGAGGTTAGACTTATAAGCGGCTACAACTTCGTCACTCCAGATTTCTGGGATGAAAGTAGCGGCAGTAGTGTTGGTGGTCAAGCCACCCATGTTGGGATAAGTTGAATCAGTCATGTTATATATACCTTATAATAAAAAGAGTTTAGTTAGCGGACTCTCTTCTCGGCATACGCCTGTGTGATTTCGTCAGACAGTGCGAGATACCTGTCAGGGTCGTCCTGCATTAGTTTAATAATGTCTGAGCGTCGATAAATCTTCTTCGCTCGCTGTTCTCCATTCCCTTTGGTGCTACCTGTAGAGGCGGCTTTAACAGCGGCTTTTCTGGTGTCCTTCTCAGCGGCTACAGTTTGAGCTACAGCGCCTTGACGTTCCTTCCAGTTGGTAAAGAGTTCGTCTGCGGCTTCATAGTCATACTGTCGGTCTGCTTGAGCAAAGAGCTGTGTACGAATCTTAGAGGCTTTAATCCATTCAACAAACTTACCGTCCTGTACAATCTGCTCCATGTCAGGATGACGTGATTGCAGTTGTGACATTGCGTTAGTGCGTTGGTTGTTTAGGGTTGTTTCCTCTGCCTTCTTAATTGAAGGATGATTGCGTATAGCTCTTTCGACAGCCTTGTCGGGGTCAGAAAAGAAATCAATATCTTCGTCTTCAGTAGGTGTTGCTTGTACTGGTGTTGTGTCAAGTTGTGTCTGAATATAACTATCAACTACAGAACGTAACTCCCCAACTTCTCCGCTTTGCTTTCCTAAGAGCTTCTCAGCTTCTTGGTGCATCCTTACAATCTCAGCGGTTGACTTTCCTTGGTACTTCTCAGGGATAGTGTCTTCAGGCTCTGGAGTTGGCTCTTGCGGAGCTTCCTTACCTAGTTCTTCAATGTTACTTGCTTGTTCTTCGTTGTCGTCATCAAGACGCTTGTCATCTATAAATGTTGCCATTATTAAACTCCGTACCTTTTAGTATTATGGAGGTTTATATTATGTAAGGGTTCATACACCATTATGAATTTGCCTTACGGTCATTAGCCATCTTTTGTTCTCGTTTCTTGACCCAGTTGTCCGACGTAATGCCGTTATGTTTTTCTGTCCAAGTCCCGAAAGAAGATAGCTGTTTTACTGCTTTAAGACCACACTCAGTGCAGTCTACTTCTTTAGTGTCACTACTAACAAATCTTTCGCTAGTGTGTCCTGCTTCGCATTTAAAATCATAGAGCGGCATCGGGGTCTTCCCCTAGTCGGTCGTATGCGTCACGGACGTGTTCTTCTAAGTTTAACAACGTACCGATAACATAAAGTTGTCCCTTACGGAAGTAAAGGTCTTTGTCATCTTTAGTTGACTCTACGTTATTAATACCTTCTGCGTTTGTATGTAGGTCTTCCGTTAAAGTCTTCCAACCGTCAGTACGAAACGTAGTAAGCATATCTTCGTAGTATTTTTCTAATTCTCTATCTGTTTCAGTCATTAACTGTTTCTCCTTTAAAGGACAGTTTGTTATATAATAAAAGTAAAAGTTAAAGTATACCCGACCGCGTACTCGCAATCCTTTAAAGTATACTATAGTATTATTATAACATATTATGAAGCAAATGTCAAGCTTTATTTTACTTATATGAGCTTCTTACTTTCATTGTGTTCTTTTTGTTCTTAGCCGCCCGTGAGCCGCGCTTAGGTTTAGCAGGGCAGGACTTTGTCTTTTTACAGCCTTTCTTCATCATAACTATTTCCTCTTAGACTTAGCGCCAGAGCATTTCCAACGCTTACGTGATAAGTTGTTAGGCGTGTTGGGGTCATTCTGTTTCTTCTTAGGTAAGCCTTTCTTAATACCTAAGCTACGGGCGCAATAGCTGTCACCTTTGGAAGTGCCGGGTTTTACCCTAGCACCTCCGCCTTTGGCTTTGCCTGCCTGTCCGTAGCTTACCTTCTTACCGGAGGAAGTAACCTTAACCTTTGCTTTTCCCTTTCTTGGTGTGGCCACTAGGAACCTCCTTCGTGTTGACTTTTTCTTCTAGCTTGTCTACTCTTTTGTTGACTTCCGCAAAAGCTACGTTAATCTGCTTCATTGCGTCCTCAAACATCTTACTTGTTAAAATCATTGTAAAGGTAATCCTTGTGGTTGTGGCATGGCTTGTGGTTCAGCCTGTGGTGTGGCTTCTACGTTACCTTGTTCCTTAACGGCTACCTCACGCTCCTTCAGGAGTTGCTTAGAGATTTCAAGGCGCTTCTGGAACTCCTTGTCGTCTGCATCTCCTGCCTGTAGGTTAGCCGTTACAGCACGTATACGGTCAATCTCAAGCTCCTGTGGTACTGCCTGTGCTTCAGCCACGGCCTTCATAGCGCGAGCTTCAGACTCTTTAGCCTGTCCGTTAAGAGCGTTAGTCTGTGACGTTTGGAACTCCAACTGAGCTTGCTGTGCCGCTTGCTGTGCCTGCTGTGCTTCTGGGTTAGGCTGATTAGCTTGGTCAAGTTTAGCAATAAGCTCTTCACGATTAGACAGGTTCATGTTGTCAACGATTGACTTAACCAACTCAGGGTACATTGGTGTGTCAGGTGACATAGTCTGTAGTAACTGTACAAGCTGTGTAACTTCATACTCACGAGCAATGATACCTAGAGAGCTAGTTACGTCAAACTTATAGTCAGCTACTGGGTATGTCTCAGGCTCAAACTGCATATAACGATGTGCGGCCTTAGTCACTAGCGGGATGATGAACGACTCTTGGAAGTTAATCAATGTACGCTTATGACGCTTAATGATAGCACCGAGGCTCATAGAGATGCCTGCGGCTGTGCTTTCGCCGTTAATGCTACCTGCGATACCTGCTGAGTCAATAGCGCCTGTGGCGGTCTGTACCATCTGCTGTAAGGCACCTGCCTGAGCAAAGGTAATCTGATTGACCTGACCAAAGTTAAATGGCTGTAGTACTTCCGCAGGGTTACCGTTAGTAAGAATAACCTTACCTGCACGAATCTCTGGCTTAGAGCCTCTTGGCATACGAGAAGCGTCCATTGCAAGCATAGGGTGTACAGTTAGTGCTAGAGCGTCGATACGAGCGCGTAGTTCTGCGTCTAACGCCTTTTGTGAGTTATACCCTTTCTCACATACACCTCGACCCCAGAAACGGCTAGGAACGACATCCCAAGGGAATGCGATGATTGGACGGTCACCCATCATGTAGGGGTTCTTCTCAGCCTTAAGCAGTGTACCACCGTCAGCGATAACAACAATAGCTTCTACATAGTAGCTGTCATCCTCTTCGTCATCACTCAGCTCTACTACTTCTTCCTCAGCGTCTGGGTCAGACATAGCTTCGTCCAACAAGTAGCGAGGTACAAGGCCGTAGTACTTAGTAAGACGTACTTTGTCGTCGTCATAGGTAGACGTAAGCTCATGGTCAGGCTCAATGTCAAAGTCTGGAGCCGCAGTACCTACGTCAGCTTCACGGTAGACACCTTGTTCCTGTAGTTCCTGTACTTGGTGTAGTGATACGAACTCATCCACAGCAACACCTAGCGCATTCTCAACGGTAGTCGCTACAGGGTCGATAAGGAAGTTCTGAGGCATTACAGGGTTGAGCTTAACGCAAGTCTTATCCCTAACAGTAACGCCAACAGCGGTCAATTCACCGCCCATGACAGGCTGTGTAGCCGGAGCCATCTCTTTTTCGGTAGTTAGTTCTATTTCAGCAATACCAGTACCGAATACAGCGGCATTAATAAGACACTCAGCCACATTCTTACGGATTTTGTTACGACCGAAGTCACTAACTAGGTTTTCACGTAGTAAAGCCACGTCAGCGTTGTCTGGGTCGCCAATATCGTCCTTAATGTCGAACCATTTGCCACGACCAAAGGTAGCTTCCTCTAATTCAGCAACGGAGGACTCAACAGCCTGCTGTAGGGCAGGCGAAATGATGCGTGAGCGCTCTGATTGACGTGTCATGTCTTCAGCAGACCACTGACCACGCCATAGGCGGTAGTATTCGTCGAACTTCTGAGAGTAGTTGGCCTCAAAGTTGTCACGCCAACCTGTGCATTTGTTGTCTACCCAGTCTTCTAGGCGTTCTAAGCGGAAACCTTCTTCTTCTAACATAGTTTAATACCCTGAGTAGTAGTCAGTGAGTTCATATTCTTCTTCCTCGTAGTCGATTGCGTAGGCTACCTGAGCCAATTGGTCAATGTAAGCCAACGAATCAATTAAATCATCGTGGACAAGTTTGTTAGGGAACTGGAATAGCTCATCTAGGAACGTAGTATTCCATTCACCCTTGTTAAGTGTTATCTTACCGTGTTCAAAACGCCCTTGGAGCGCCCATACAATACGGTCAATCTTACGTTTGTTACCGTGTGTCAGTTCCTCAACCCTAAAGAAGCGTTGATTTGATTTCATAATGTCGTTCAGGTAAGGGAAAACAGCATTCTTCAATGCACCTTTCTCAATACCCACGGCTACTGGTTGGTAGTCTCGGACTGCGTCGAAGATTTTACGTGCTGTCTTCTCAACTCCCCAACGACCATGGATGATGTCAGCGACCCACCATCCTTCCGTACCCGCTTTAACCACCGCAATTGACGTTTGGTCAAGTCGGTTGGTTTTAGTTGTTGCTGTTTGAACTTCCGCAAAGCCTGCCAAATCCACTGCTATATAAAATTGACCTTCTTCAGGTTCCTCTTCACAGAACTGTATGTGTTCTTCCTTAAAGAGTTCACCACCTGCCGCCTCGAAGGATGCCATGAACTCCTGTCGGAATGAGAAGGCAGACATGGACTTCTTAGCCGCATTAATCTCTTCCTCGTCCAACAGGGGGTTATCGTACGATGTAAAGGGCCAACCCTTCCACTGTGCGTCATCTGAGATACTGGCGTACTGGAAGAGGTCGTAGAAGTGGTTACGTCCCATGGGTGTACCGATAAACATGGCATCACCCTTCTGGTCAGCTAGGGCAGGTCGTAGGATTTGCTCCCAGACCTCCGGCTTCATATCGGCGTACTCATCCATACAGAGAAAGCTAAGGGAGACACCACGCATAGTCTCTGGTCTGTCAGCACCCTTGAGGGCGATGGTTGCACCATTGACTAGCTTTATTTGTAGGTTGTTGATATGGCTTGACGCTATGACAGGGTTACCTACCTCTAGCAATGTCTGCCACATAATGTCCCTAGCCTGACCCTGTGTGGGTGCGACATAAAAGACATGACCTCTCTTGCACTGTAAGCCTTCAATGATTAGCTTCCAAGCCGCTAGGCGTGACTTACCTGTTCGTCGTCCTGCCGCGATAACCTTGAAGCGTGAGCTATCCTCAAACACTTCCTGTTGCCACGGTAGTAATTCTACCTTTAAGTCAGTCAATTGTCACCTCCGCTTTAGTTTTAATTACAACTCTAGCGCCACATGACAGGATAGGTTTATCACTACCTCCATATATGACTTCGGACTCCCCGTGTATCTTAACGGAGTGTCCGTAGGTGTTCTTTTTACCTTCCTTAACAGTGATTACAGGCTCGTTAGTACCATGCTTTAGGTTGGCTTTAATCTTGTGTTGGTTGACGTGGATATACTTAATTGTCATATAGTGGTCTCTTTAGTTTTAATTATGTACACTATAGTGGGCAACTTACTACCCAATTGTACATTATATTGGCCACTTTAATATGTCCACATTACTGGGACAGAGTTAGAATTAGTAACGCTCCGGTCGTCCACATGGATAAATGAACGAGCCACTCCAATACCGCCAAACCCAAGCAAGAGCGCCTGTTTAACAATCTCGTACTTTTCTGTTCCGCTAATAGCTTTGATGTCAACTGCAATACCTTGGGCATGAGTTCCTGCTTTCTCCTTATGTCTTTCGTTGCTGTGATTAGGGCTACGGTAGCCACTAGTAATCACAAAGGGAAAACCACAGGCTTCACGCAGAGCATCCAAACGCTCTAGGAACTTTGGACACATTTCATTTTGATTTGTTTCTTGACAGTTGAACTCGCTCAGGGCGAAGTACTTAGGGTTATACATCGGTGTACTCTCCGTCAATAATATCTTCGTCTTGATGTTCTGTGTTCTCGGATATGACAGTAGTTTCACCGCCCACTCCGGTAATCGAGATGTTGATTCCACCTTTACTTCCTCCTGCCTTATCCTTTTCAAAGTAACTGGCGGGTAAGACCCTATCCATTACTAGCTTCCATGCGGCGGCTTGGTTCTTATGGTCATCGTCTAGGGCGGCATCGAAGATAGACTCCAAGACCCTCTTAGACTTAGGTGACGTTAGCATCCGTGTCTTGTATTCGTTGATTATAGCGGCATCACCCTTTGGGCGACCCCTAGTGCCGACGGTTCCCCGCTTGCGTGAGACAATCTCAGACTTGGGTGGACGACCTCTACGCTTTTTAGTAGGCAAATCGTCTTTTTTATTTGTAGACAAAAAACTCTCCTTAGGTTCCCTAAGTATACTTAAGTATGCCTTAGACCTCGTTAGGTTGTTACTTAGTTTATTTCTTTAGTTAGTAACAAAACAACAAACTAAATTAAACTAATCTATACTATAGTATTATTATACCATATTCTTAGGCAAAAGTCAAGCTTTATTTTAACTAATTACAAAGTAAACATTAAAGGCTATTCTTTTGTCTCCCTACGTACCCGCGATTGCCCAATAAAATCAATGACTTACGTTGTCTTATGTATACTTATGGTTATTACCTTTTATGTTACTTATTGTTACACTTATGGTCTTTCCAAATGGCTACTTTTTTGTATCTAGGGGGTTACCGTAACAATCCCGCGATTCCCAGCGCCCCCCCGCCCCCTCGAAAATCCCTAGCATACACCAGTCGGCCAGTCAAATCTAAGGGTGACCGGAACCGAGAGAATAGTCACGTAAATAATTAAGTAAACCCTTGACAACACGGGAGTGAGTGTGCTTGTGGATACCTACAGGATGCCTAGCACGTCTTGAACACTACTGTCAACATATATTCTATACCCAATTAGCATATAGATTGCACTGGTTATAACTAAATGATTCATAGCATTTAAACGCCCACAATTGCGTTCTAACGGCGTTTAACGTCTACCTATATCATGGCAAGGGTTAAGGGTCGAACGTCGAAAATCGCTGTAACCCTTGCCCCGGCCGGCCCGTTGGGGGGGTACTGTTTGGGGGGGGGTTGCGGTGGGGGGGGTGTAGAGAAAAGAGGGAAGGGGGGGGGGGGGGGGGGGGGGGGGGGGGGGGG
>JAAHTG010002497.1_pt1 | contig 10393 bp, 11 predicted proteins | sample 6116081 | NCBI WGS metagenome assembly JAAHTG01 (sample SAMN13939989, study PRJNA603662) | sponge metagenome | isolation source: marine sponge | host: Mycale hentscheli | place: New Zealand | collected 2005
GTGCTTGGTCGTATTCATGAGAAAAATATTCCCGCTTAATGGCGAAGGTATTGTTTAAGTAGTTGTAATTAAATTATAAATGCACTTAGAAGTTACCCGTTGACAATAGTTTAAGATATGCTTAGTTAGATTTTAATATAATAAAACACTATTATCTATCAAATTCTAAGCGATCGCTTTAAGAATCTTAGTTATTTACTTAAATTTTGAATTGCTGAAACCCACTATTTTGGTGAACACACATTGTCGTTAATTTGTCAACGTGTAAGTCCTAGCACGAGCAATTAAATTTACAGTAAATGATCTATTTATTCTGAAATAATAATATTAAATTAAAGCTTGTAAAAGTGCTTGAAATTTTAGCTTAATTTCGATTAATTCTTGATCAGGTTGAGATCCTAAAACTATACCAGCACCAGCATATAAAATTGCTTTATTTTCTTTGATTAAAGCAGATCGAATTCCGACAATAAATTCACAATCACCATTGATATTTATCCAGCCAATAGGAGAAGCATATAAAGAACGCTCAAAGTTTTCAGATCTTTCAATTTCTTGACAAGCAATTTCCATCGGTTCTCCTGCTACAGCGGGAGTTGGGTGTAATTTACTGATAATTTCTAAGGGATGAAGATTATTGGTTATTTCAGCATAAATAGGTGTCCATAAATGTTGAATATTAGATAATTTTAATAGTTGTAATGATGCTTTTTGAGGTGACAAATTCATTTTCTTTAATCGTTCATAAATAAAATCACTTACTACTTCATGTTCTCTTTTTTCTTTTTCCCCATTTAATAGTTTATTGCCAATTATCTGATCTTCTTTATCTCCTTTTCCTCTGGGTGCAGAACCTGCTAAAGCATCACTAATTAATCGATTTTGTTTGATCGATAACAATCTTTCTGGACTCGCTCCAATAAAATATTCTTGTTCTTTATTTCCGATCGCAAATATATAACAATCGGGATGATTTGCTCTTAAGTTTTCTAGGGATTTAATAATATTAAAATTATCTTTTATTTTTACTTCTAAAGCATGAGCTACAACTATTTTAGTAAGTTTTTTCAATGCGATCGCATCTAAACCTTGATTGACTTTATCAAGAAAGCTTTGATATTGTTTTTCATCGATATGATATTTAGTATCATGATTCTTTTGGTTCTGATTTTTAGAATTAAGTTTTAAATTTTTGCTGAAATTTTCATGATCAATAAATTGTTTAATTAAATCTATATTCCCATAAGTATTAATAGTTAATATATATTTATTTTCTTTTTGAGATAGCTGTATATAAGGTAAACAAATACTGCTAGAATAAAAACTATTATGGGTATTATTTTTATCAAAAAAACTAAAATAAGAGAAAAAATAAGTATTATTTATATAAGTATTTTGGTTAGAAAAATTTATATTTACCTGATTATTTAGAATGAAGTTGTGGCAATCTTCAAAACGTTGAATATTAGTTTGTTTATATTGATGTTCAGAAGTTATATTTAAAGTTTTAATCGCTCCAATAGCAACGATCGCTTGTTTTTTATCTTGATTCTGCCAATAAAAAGAAACTCTATTTGATTCTTGCATTATCGAAAGAAAAATCAAAGGATCGATCGCTTCTATCTCCTGAGAAAAAGAAAAAATTGGTCTGGTTTGATCAGGCTTTTTTTCAGAATAATTATCCGAAAAAATTAATTTTTTCAATTCATGAGGATAATCTATTAAATTAAGAGGATTAGGAACTACGACCATAAGGTGAATAATTAGTAATTGATAATTGATAATTGATAATAAATATTAAAAAAAGATAATTTTATTACTCGTTAATTCTTATTCTTAAAAATCGATAATGATGTTATTTAGAAAAATGTTAACGAAAACTTATATCATAGCGATCGATCTAGTATGCTGTAAATATTAAAGATCAATATCTTCAAACAAGTCCAATAAAAAGGAAAAACTTATTAAAAGTATCATTTTAAACTACAGACCATGAGTATAGCGAAAGAAACAATTCCAACTATTGTCAATCAATCACCTACCCAACGTCAACTTTGGTTTGCAGCTATCAAACCTCCCATGTACACAGTAGCAGTCATTCCCATTAGTTTTGCTACTGCCTTAGCTTATTGGGAAACAGGATTATTTGATCTCACTATTTACCTAACTTTCCTATTGTCTGCCATTTTGATCATCGCTTGGCTTAATCTTACCAATGATGTTTTCGATGCGGATACAGGTATTGATGTTAATAAAGCTCATTCGATTGTTAACTTAACAGGTAATCAAAAATTAATATTTTGGCTTGCCAATATTTTACTTTTTTTGGCATTCGTGGGAATTCTCTTGATTAATTTTTGGCAAAAAGATTGGACAGTGCTAGCCATTATCATTGCTTGTTGTTTCTTAGGCTATACCTATCAGGGTCCACCTTTTCGTTTCGGATATTTGGGCTTAGGAGAAATTATCTGCTTCTTTACTTTTGGCCCCATGGCGATCGAAGCAGTTTATTATAGTCAAATTCACACTTTTTCCCTCAATAGTCTTTGGACATCTATTCTGATTGGTATTTCTACCTCTATCATCCTTTTATGTTCTCATTTTCACCAAATTAAAGATGATATCTTGGCAGGAAAAAAATCCCCTATCGTTCGTTTCGGTACATATAAATCCTCTCGAATTTTAACAGCATCAATAATTGTTTTTTATAGCATCTGTTCATTGTTGATGTTGGCAAAAGTTTTACCCCTAACCTGTGGCATCGTCATTGTTAGTTTACCCATCGCCTTACAACTTATCAAACTCGTCCAAGAAAATCATAACGTACCCGATCAAGTTAAAAACAGTAAGTTTATTGCCGTTAACTTTCATTTTGTGAGCGGATTACTATTATCATTAGGTCTGATTTTTCATAATCTATAATAGACAAAGAACAAAAGACAATGGAGAATAGAAAAAGAACCAGAGATAAAAGACAATGATTATTTAATTTAAGATTCTGAGTTCTGATTAAAAATTAAGGCAGACCTTGTCTACACTGAGTTCTCATCAAATAATTTCCTATGGCAAAAACACAAACAAAACGAACTTTTCTTTTAGAATTTGAAAAACCATTAGTCGAACTACAAACTCGTATTTCCCAAATTAGAGAATTAGCCGAAGAAAATGAAGTAGACGTTTCCCAAGAATTACAAGAATTACAATTAAGAGCAGAACAATTAAGACAAGAAATTTTTAGCACTTTAACCCCAGCCCAAAAACTACAAATTGCTCGTCATCCTCGTCGCCCTTCAACTCTGGACTATGTACAAGCGATGACAGAAGGCTGGTTAGAACTTCATGGCGATCGCAGAGGATACGATGATCTAGCATTAATAGGCGGTGTAGCCCGCTTAGACGGTAGACCTATTATGATTATTGGACATCAAAAGGGTCGGGATACCAAAGATAACGTCGCCCGTAATTTCGGCATGGCATCCCCCGGTGGTTATCGCAAAGCCATACGTTTGATGGAACATGCTAATCGTTTTTCCATGCCCATTATCACCTTCATCGATACCCCTGGTGCTTATGCAGGAGTTGAAGCCGAAAAATTAGGACAAGGAGAAGCGATCGCTTATAATCTTCGTGAAATGTTTAGCTTAGAAGTGCCAATTATTACAACTGTAATTGGAGAAGGTGGTTCAGGTGGTGCATTAGGTATCGGAGTATCAGAAAGATTAATGATGTTTGAACATTCAGTTTATACCGTTGCTAGTCCAGAAGCTTGTGCTGCAATTTTGTGGAAAGATGCGAAAAAGTCAGCCCAAGCCGCAGAAGCGTTAAAAATAACCGCCAAAGATTTAGCACAATTAGGTATTATCGATCGCATTTTACCAGAACCACCAGGTGCAGCACATTCAGATCCCATCGCCACAGCTAATATACTAAAAAAAGCAATTCTCGAAAATCTAGAAGAATTATCTAGTTTGACTCCCCAACAAAGACAAGAATTACGCTATCAAAAATTCCGTAATATTGGGGTGTTTATCGAAAACTAATTATAACGAAAGTAAAACCAGATTTAAAGTTTTAAAGTGATTAAACTAATAAGTTCTTTAATCCTTTATCAACTGAGACTTTAAGGTCTATTTTGTAGAAATAATTATTAACGGTAAACTGTTAACCGAAGTATTAATAGTGTTATAATTGCAAACGGTAATTTTGTACCTGATTTCGGCCATTAATAGCAAGCTAATTAAGTTAAAAATTAGCTAATCAAGGCTTATAAAGGTCTTCTTTTAAGCTCAAAAATATTTACAAAGCAATAATTAAATGGAAAAGGCCTTGACTCGACAAAGAGCAATAATTACTGGTGCTAGTAGTGGTATAGGTAAAGCAACAGCCATCGCCTTTGCTAAAGCTCAAATAGATGTGTGTTTGATTGGTCGTTCTCAAACTAAATTAGAGGAAGTTGCTTCCCTTATTAGCGAACATGGGGTGATTGTCAAAACACTATCTATTGACTTATCTGATTTATCAGAAATCAAGAATAACATTACCAAAATTGTTGATGATTTTGGATGTATTGATATTTTAGTCAACAATGCTGGTATGGGTTCTACCAATTTCTTAAGAGAAACATCCTTGCAAGACTGGCAAAAAATACTCGATCTCAATTTGACAAGTGTATTTGAGTGTATTCAAGGGGTATTACCTTATATGAGGAAACAAAACAAAGGTACAATCATTAATGTGGCATCGATCGCTGCTGATAATCCTTTTCCTCAATGGGGTGCTTATGCAGTGAGTAAAGCTGCTTTAGTTACTTTAGGTCAATGTCTTGCTGCCGAAGAAAGAGGTAATGGCATTCGAGTGACTACTATTTATCCTGGTGCAGTTAATACTCCTATGTGGGATACAGACACTGTAAATGCAGACTTAAATCGTTCAGCGATGCTGACACCAGAAATTGTCGCTCAAACAATTTTACAGGCTGTTTTATTGCCCAATGAGGTAGTTATTGAACAGCTAACCATTACCCCAAGTATTGGTGCCTTGTAAATTAATATTTGATCTTTTTGCATTGATTCAATATTAATCATTAATTCGAGGAATTTTATACATAATTCAATTTATCTTCCTCAACCATATTTCAACATAAATTATCATTCATTTTTACTTAAACAATGACAGAATTTTCTAACAGTTCTAACTCTGACCAAAGTAAGCCTAATCCTTCTGCTTCTATTAGTAATGAGATCTATAATAACGTGGCTAGTCGTCCCGATCGCAATACTCATAATGGCAAAGATGCACAAATTCATCCGACTAAGGAAGAAAATAAAGAACAAATGATGAATTCTGTGCATGGTATTCTAGAAGCAGTAGGAGAAGATCCCCAAAGAGAAGGACTTTTAAAAACCCCTAAAAGAGTCGCCGAAGCGATGCAATTTTTGACTCAAGGGTATAATCAATCCTTAGAAAAATTAGTCAACGGTGCTATTTTTGATGAAGGACACAACGAAATGGTATTAGTTAGAGACATTGACTTTTTTAGTCTTTGCGAGCATCATATGTTACCTTTTATGGGTAGAGCTCATGTTGCTTATATTCCTAATCAAAAAGTTGTTGGTTTAAGTAAATTAGCGCGTATTGTGGAAATGTATTCCCGTAGACTACAAGTTCAAGAGCGTCTCACTCGTCAGATAGCCGAAGCGGTACAAACTATCTTAGACCCTAAAGGTGTGGCTGTAGTTATGGAAGCAAGTCATATGTGTATGGTCATGCGTGGCGTTCAAAAACCGGGTTCTTGGACTGTTACTAGTGCAATGCTTGGAGTTTTCCAAGATGATAATAAAACTAGAGAAGAATTTTTAAACTTAATTCGTCATAAACCTAGCTTTCTATAATTAATAATTAGTTATTTTTTTAAGCACTTATTACTTCAATTATTTTCGATTATTTCTGAAAATAAAAATGCTAGTTTCATAACATTAAAGTCCCCTTTTCTCCCCTTGATAAGGGGAGATGCCGATAGGCAGAGAAGTGGGGGATTTAGGGGGTGTGAGTGCAGTATTTTCTTTTATAGAAGTCTTTTTAGTTAAATCTAAAACTTTTCAAAATAAAATATTTGCTCATTAGACTTTAATTACAAAGAAGATCTCTACATTCAAAAGTTATTCATTTTTAATTATTTTTTTATGAATATTGATAGTTGTAATTTTTTGCTCGAAAAGATCATAAATAGGATTGATACAAGTCCAGACAAAAAAATAACTTTCGCTGAATATATGGACTTATGTCTTTATGATTGGGAATATGGTTATTACACCAGTAATGATATCAAAATTGGTACCCAAGGAGATTTTTTCACTTCAACTTCTATTTCTCCTGATTTCGCTCAATTATTAGGGATTCAATTACATCAAATTTGGGAAATATCAGGTAAACCTCAACCTTTTTATTTAGTAGAAATGGGAGCAGGAGAAGGAACCTTAGCTTCAAATATTTTAGTCTTTTTATCTGAATATTATCCCGATTTTATTGAAAATTTAGAATACATAATTATCGAAAAATCTGACGCTTTAAAAGATAAACAAAAATGTCATTTGTCAAAGAATTTACCAGAAAGTATCAATGTCAAATGGTCAAGTTTAGATGAGTTAGAAGATAATTCTATTGTGGGGTGTTTTTTTAGTAATGAACTAATAGATGCGATCGCTGTTCATTTAATAACGTGGAAAAAAGAACAGTTACAAGAAATTTATGTAACTTATAATGAAGGAAAAATACAGCAAGTTTGTGATGTTTTATCTACTCATAAAATAGCTAATTATTTTCAAACAATTAATATTAATTTTTCTGCTACTTACCCTGAAGATTATACAACGGAAGTTAATTTACAAGCCTTAGATTGGTTAGAAAAAGTCGCAAATAAACTTAAACAAGGTTATTTATTGACGATCGATTACGGTTATATTGCGGATAAATATTATCATCCTCAACGTTTTCAAGGAACATTGAAATGTTATTATCAACATCGTCATCACAATAATCCCTATATTAATTTAGGTTTTCAGGATATTACGAGTCACGTTAATTTTACGGCTTTAGAAACTTACGGACTACAATATGGTTTATCAAATATTGGTTATACTCAACAAGCACTATTTTTGATGAATCTAGGATTAGGCGATCGTCTTAACCAATTATCTTATACTAAGTTACCTTTACCCGAAATATTATCTCGACGTAATCAATTACATAATCTAATTAACCCCCAAGGTTTAGGTAATTTTAAAGTATTACTCCAAAGTAAAAATATAGACGTTGAAAAAAATAAAGTAATCTTACAAGGATTCAAAGAATTTTCATAGTATAAGAATCATCATTATGATTGTTCATTTTCAATTATCAATTGTTAATTGTTCAAAATGTGCTTTATTTACCGTAAATTCATATAATTGACATAAATTTAAGAAGTAAAATGTGATGATAATCAAAAAAATATGCAAATTTCTAACTTTAGCTTCCATAATTGCCGTTATTGGGGCTTGTTCAAGTACTGATAATACATCCAATACATCTACTGAAAGCGGTACCTTAGGCAAGATAAAAAATCGTGACAAGATAATCATTGGTGTCAAAGCTGATTATGTTCCCTTTGGTTTTATCGGTGAAAATGGTGAAAATGCAGGATTAGAAATTGATATTGCTCGTTATCTTACTTCAGAAATATTACAATCAGATCAAAAAATTGAATTTGTACCCGTCGTCGCTGCTAATCGCATTGAATTTTTACAACAAGGTAAAGTTGATTTATTAATTGCGACCATGAATGACACCGAAAAACGTCGTCAGGTAATTGATTTTAGTGAACAGTATTATGCTTCTGGTACTGGATTACTGACAAAAAAAGACAATGGTGTCTCCACTTGGGATGATCTCAAAGGCAAAAAAGTTTGTGGAATTCAAGGCTCTTTTTATAATAAAGAGTTAACCCAAATGGGAATAGAAATGGTTAATTTCCCAGGTACAGCCGAAGCCTATACCGCACTCAAGGACGGACGTTGTATCGGTTTTGCTTATGATGATTCTGGAATAGTCGGTAAGTTACTTGAACCAGAATGGGGTGAAGATTGGCATCAAGCAGTACCTGTTATTTTAGTGCAACCTTGGGGAATGGGAATACGTAAAGATGATCAGCTATTTTTGGAAGCTGTTAATAATGCCATTTTAAAAATGGAAGCAGAAGGGTTTATAGTTCAAGGAGAACAAAAATGGAAAATCCCTTCCACAGAATATGCTAAAGAAAGGATGGAGAAGGCAAAACAGTTGATGGAGAACAAGTAAAATGGTCTTGCTTAACCTTAACTATACTTGGCTAAGTGATCCAACTTATCAAGCTTGGTTAAAAGAAGGAATTTTTAATACCATTGCTCTGTCTCTGATTTGTATCGTAATGTCTTCTATTATCGGTTTAATTGGAGTCTGGCTACAAAGTTATGGTAAGAAATGGATAAATAATATCATTCAATTTTATATTCAGATATTTCGTAATACACCGCCTTTAGTGCAAATGTTCTTTTTGTTTTTTGTACTAGCGAATTTGATTTCTAAGGTTTATGATCCCACGACAGGAGTTGACAGACCTTTACTGGGCTCGTTTTCCAGTGCTGCGATCGCATTAAGTTTATTTGCGGGGGCATTTAACATTGAAATATTTCGTTCAGGAATAGAAGCTGTCCCCAAAACGACGATCGAAGCGGCAGAAAGCCTTGGTTTTTCAAAGGTTCAGTGCTTTATTCAAATCATTATTCCCTTAGCATTTCGTATCTGTTTACCCGCTTTAAACAACAATCTAGTCAACCTCATCAAAACTACCACCCTCGCTTCTGCGATCGCAACACCAGAACTGCTTTACTATGCAGGACAAATTTATTCAGATAATTTTGCCACCTTAGAAGTAATGCTATTTATTTGGGTTATCTATGTCGCTTTAGTGGGAATCTTAGTGATAGTAATGCATTGGTGGGAAAGTAAATTAAAAATCCCCGGATATGGAAATTAAAAATACAACTGGTAATTCTAATAAAAAAACTCTTTTATTTCTTGGTTTAGGAACTTTGATCATCTTGTTAATGATCAAGGTTGTGTCGGGAAACTTACCTTCAGCAGAAGATTTGCAAACTTTTTTCGATCGTTTACCTTATATTCTGATTGGTAATCAACAAGGCTGGGCAATCAAAGGCGGTTTTGCCATGAACATTTTCATCAGTTTGATGTCGATGCTACTTGGTTCTGTTGTCGGTATCTTACTAGGATTAGCACAACTCGCACCTCAAAAAATCATTCGTGGTATTGCTTGATTTCTAACCCAATTTTTTCGCAATTCACCTTGGCTAGTAATTCTGTTTGTAATGCTTTATTTACTGCCATTTGAAATCAACATTGGTGCTGTAACGATTCCGTTTTCTTCGGCAACTAAATCAATCATTGGCTTATCTTTAGTCGTAGCAGCCAACATCTCCGAAATTGTCCGTGGTGCAATTCAATCAATTCCTTCGGGACAATGGGAAGCTGCCTTGGCGATGGGTTACACCAATTTGCAAATCCTCTGGCTAGTAATTTTACCCCAAGCGTTAAGACGTATGATACCCCCTTGGATGAATTGGTATGCTATTTTGACCATGGGAACAACCTTAACTAATTTGATTGGTGTTTCTGAAGGTTTAACCGCAGTGCGTCAGGTTTTGGAGTTAGAAGGAGAAGCCTTTGCTATTCCTTTTTATGGTTTTCTGATGTTTTTGTTTTTCATCTATTGTTATCCCATTGCCTTTTTAACCAGAAGATTAGAAAAGTCTTTGGTATTATCGAGTTAATGAGAATTGAGAATTACTTGTATGATTTCGCCATCTATAGCAGAAAATGAGTTGATTAGGACAGTAAATATTATTAAAATACTTATCAATTAAGGATTACACCTTTGCTATAAACCTTAAGCAATTAACCCACCTTGAATTCAGTCATTCAAAGCTAATAGAAGTCGTTTAATAAATTAAACTCAAATCAAGAAACTATTATTGGTGTAACTTTCTGATGGGAAATTCCTATAAATTGTAAAATTATGTCGTCATTGATTGGACATAGTCTTGTGGGTTTGACAATATTTGTCAATGGTACAAATTTTGAGCAAACAAAAAATCGCTGGCATTGTATTTTGTGGTCAGGATGGTTTGTGCTTGTTGCGATCGCACCCGACTTTGACTATATCGTACCATTTTTGCATCCGAGTGCCAATGATGGATTAAGAATCACTCACTCGATCGTCTTTTGTCAAATTTTACCTTTATTAACCCAGGGAAAACGCATCTTAAATTAAAGATTAGAAGTTATTTGGAAAAACAGAGTT
>JAAHTG010002502.1_pt1 | contig 10383 bp, 9 predicted proteins | sample 6116081 | NCBI WGS metagenome assembly JAAHTG01 (sample SAMN13939989, study PRJNA603662) | sponge metagenome | isolation source: marine sponge | host: Mycale hentscheli | place: New Zealand | collected 2005
ATCCAGTTTATACTGGATATGTAGCCTTTTCGGGTTCTTCAGGGACGACTACTTAAAGAACCATAATGTTATAGGGGGGAAACCAACTTTTCGTCCTTCTTCATATCAAATGCCAATGAGTTGGTAGTTGGTGTAGCAAGCTTGAGACCCAACAAGCTGTATGACAGATTATTTTCCAACTTCATTGGCTACTCAGCGAGAATTATGCAAAGAGGGTTATTCAGCAAGCCCAAGTAACTTATTATATAACTCCATCGGTACCTCGACCCCCTTCGACCTGGCCCTGCTCTGACTTTCCTGTCTCCGGTCTCCAGGTAGACGAACCCCGGGCTCCTGAGATAGCGCATTTAACATCACCTCAAGCCGTTCGCTAAACTGCCCCGGCTGTTCGGGCGAAAAACGGCCTGGAGCAATGGCTAGAAAGAACTGCCCTACCGCGGGATAAGTTCCTTCGTTGTTCTTGAACATAGGTGCTTTGAAAGAACAGTTTGGACCAGCCAAAGCCCCCGCCAGCACATCGACCAACAAACCAAGTAATGTTCCCTTGTACCCCCCCACTGGAGCCAATGAGCCTCCATTAATCACCGCAGATGCATCCTCGGTGAAGTTCCCGTTTGCATCGTATCCCCATCCCAGAGGGATTGCTTCACCAGTGGCAGCACGTTGTTTAATCGTTACCAATGCAACCTGACTGGTTGCCATATCAGCGATCAGGGGAGCACCCTGAGTCCGTGGAACAGAGAACGCCATGGGATTAGTACCAAAAAAGGACTCGCTCCAGGAGCTGGAGAAACCGCAGAAGGCGAGTTCGCGAAACCGAGACCGATTAAGCCTTGTTGAGCCATTCGCTGTACAAACCATCCCACTACACCAGCGGAATAGCTATTGATCACGCTTAGTGCCGCTATGCCATTGTCCTGAGCCAAATCAAAAAAGTCCTGTTCAGCTTCGACAAATGCGGTGTGTGCAAATCCATTTTTTGCATCGGATTGGATAGCCGATGGGGTAATTTTTCTGTGATCTGGAATTGCATCTCCACTAAGTTTGTTATTCTTAAGATGGCCACAGTAGATGGGAAGATAGTTAAGACCAACAGCTCGAATTCCGTCCGCTTCTGCGTCCACAACAGACTGGGTTGCGACGGCCAATTGTTCACCACTGGCACCGCAAGCACGTAACGCATTGTGGGTAATGGATTCTACTTGCCCTAATGTAAGGGTCATCTGCTCAGCCATGTTGATTGACATTTATTATGATCTTTGAGGTTAATTGTCGTTTATTCTGTTCTTTTCTTTGATGTTCGTCAGAAAACTGAAGCGTCAGGTGGAATCGAAAATCGATCATGGAAACCGCGACTGAGCATCGTCTCGAACGACAGATTGAATTCCTATGGTTTTAACACAAATTGCCTATAAATTGTCCCCGGGAGACCACAATCGTCCAGCGTTTTTTGAATTCCCGAAGTTCATCTGATTCGTTTGAGTAAATTGACAATTATATATTTATTGGTTAGTTTCCATTGAGATTTTCTTGCAACCCACCTATCGGATACAGACCCTATATAGAGCCTCTCACCATGACAACAGATAACCTGGTAGTTGGAGAAAATCGAAAAATTTCCCCTTATCAAAGACCGATTTCTGATACGGATAAACTGCCCGATGGAACACCAAATGATGACAATCGGGTTGAAATTGGTCCTACTGATCTCGCTTTTTCAGAATGGCTAACCCTTGGCATAACACCTCCGAACCTGGACCAGTTACGTCAATATCGATATTCCCGTCTGGTTGATGAACTTGTCAAGCGCGATATTGGCGGACTGCTCATGTTTGATCCATTAAACATCCGTTACGCCACGGACACGACCAATATGCAACTATGGACCACTCACAACCCTTGTCGAGCCTGTCTAGTTACTGCAGATGGATACATGGTACTTTGGGACTTCCACGCCAGTGAGCACCTCTCCGCCCATCTACCGTTGATTAATGAAGTTCGCCATGGTGCCAGTTTTTTTATTTCGAAAGTGGTAATCGAACCCGGGAACATGCTGATTCATTTACTCGTCAGGTAGATGAGATCATGGGAATTCATAGTGGCAGCAATCACAGACTGGCAGTCGACAAGATTGAAATTGCAGGCCTGCGGTCCCTGGAGCAACTGGGATTCGAGATATTGGAAGGGCAGGAAGTTACCGAACACGCACGGAAAATAAAAGACGCTAATGAATGCAACGCAATGCGATGTGCTGTTGCTGCATGTGAAGCAGCCATGTATGAAATGCAATCCGCGGTGCAGCCAGGTATGACTGAGGTAGAGGCATGGGCGGAGCTACAAAAAGGGAACTTCATTCGCGGGGGAGAATGGATAGAAACAAGGATTTTGTCATCTGGCCCTCGAACCAATCCGTGGTTTCAGGAGTGTGGGCCCCGGACCATCAGGAATGGGGATATTCTTGCCTTTGATACGGATCTTATCGGTCCTTACGGATACTGCGCTGACCTGTCCCGTACGTGGAAGATCGGTAATCAACCACCAACTGATTATGAAAAGTGCATCTATCGGGAAGCCTACGAACATATTTCGCACAACATGGCCCTATTAGAGCCGGGTATGAGCTTCGAAACATTGATGAAAAGTGGACAAAAACTTCCAGAAAAATACCGACACCAGCGTTACGGGGTAATGTATCACGGCGTTGGACTTTGCGATGAATACCCTTCCCTTCGATATCCGGAAGACTGGGACTCTAGTGGTTACCGAGGTGAACTGGAACCTGGAATGTGTTTATGCGTTGAAGTGTACTTCGGAGAAGTTGGTGGCCATTGTGGTATCAAGCTGGAAGATCAGATCATCATTACCGATACCGGTTTCGAAAATCTAACAACCTACCCGTTTGAACAAGAGTTTCTCACCTGAGAAAGCAAGCTTAACCCGCTTGTAATTTTATTACCCAACTCTATTGTTATCCAAACCTACTAATTCAAGCCATTAATTCAAGCCATTAATTCATATTCCGTAGTATTTTCGTTTAATTGACATGCTACTTGGAGAGATAGACAGGTTTTTTGCTGCCTGCCCCTGGTTTCCATCCGTTCGGATAAGGGCTTCGATCAAAAAGCGTTTTTCGTTTCGTTCCTTTCGTTCCTTCGCCGACATTTCTTTGCCATCCTTAAATAGCATAAATTCTCTATGCAATGAGGTATGAAGTCTGAACATCACAGTCCCTAGTATCCAAACCCGAATATCATATATACCATCACTATTTAACGCATAGGTAATTATCAGAAGAAAAAAGCTAATACCAATTGGCAATATAACGGCAGCGGTAATTTCAATTCCAGCTGCCATCGCTAGAATCGCGATGAATATTGGAAAGCACATCGCAAAAACCGCAACCACCAGATACATACATTGAATTTTTGCATAGTGATACTTTGCTGCTTTATAACCGTAAATACACACCCCAACTGACGCGAAGATCATAGCAATTCCATAGGCCTGGGCCAGAAAATAAAAGTCACCAGGAATTCTGGTGACAGTATAGCCAATGGACCTGGCGCCAGTAATAATCAGATCAGTGAACAACAAAAATCCGATCATTATGGCCCCCAAAGCGAAATTCGCCACACCGAAAAGCAAATCGAGGCGTCTATTTACCAATAACATCGAAATCTGCAACAAAAGCGCAAACAGACAAACAAGAGAAACATAGTAGAGTTTCAATAGAATCTCGGTGGTGAGAAGGGTATCGCCGTAATAATAGGCGACTAACTCCAGGGCATTGGAGCCGGTCATTATAATCAGCAATGCCAGAAATGATCGAGATAAAGCTGTTTGTAAAAGCGCTCCACGTCCAAAATAGAGAATCGCTATCTTAATTAGTAGTGCCGATACGGCTGGAACATAAATCCACATCAAAAAAACCCCTAATTCAGGTTGTTAAACAGAACCAGGAAAAAACTATCCCACTTCCAGTTCCAAGTAAACATATTTTTTTTCCTTTGCCTACTTTACCTGATTTTTTCAGCAATTCAAAGTTAATTGGTAACGTAGCAGTAGTCACATTACCCAGATAATCGTATGTTTTAGGGGCACCTTCGGGTCTGAATTTGGAAAATTTTAGAATGGCCTGATAAGGTTTCTTGCCTACCTGGTGCGTTACGAAATGGTCAACATCCGCGCTCTTCCACTTCACCCTATCCATGGTTGGCTTCAACTGTCTTGCGCATTTTAAAAGAGTCATGGAGCAAATCTTATCCATTATCATCTTCCCTTCAATCCTCCCAGAAATGATATCGTAGCTGCATAGACCATTAAATGATCCATCAGATTGTGTATTAATAGCTTGTATTCCTTTCTCTTGGCAATCTTTTCGACTTAAGATCATTGCTCCGGCTGCATCTCCAACTGAAAGACCACCGAGTCTATTTAGAAAATTCTGGATACTTTTCTCTTTTTTAAGAGAAGGGTAAAGGAGCCTGGAAACTCGAGTCAGTTCACAGGTCACTACCAGCACATGGTCCACGCCCCCTCCTATCAACAGATCTCCAAATAGTATTCCATCACAGAATCCGTGACAGGCATTTTGGACATCTTTGCAGATTGCGTTCTTTGCCCCGATCTTATTTTGGATAATATGGGCGGTACCAGGTTCTATGACATCACCTGTTATCCCGCAGTAAATTATCGCTCCAATATCCCGAGGCTCCAGCCCAGCATCTGATATTGCACTCATTGCAGCGACGGATGAAATATCAGATGGCTTCTCATGATCATCGCAATATCTTCTCGATTCTATACCGAGATTTTCGTCCACCCACTCGGTCTTGATTCCGAATCTTTTATCGGTTTTCAAGTCATCTAGTAAGTCCTTGGAATGTATCGGATTTGGAGGGATAAAACTCCCAACGCCTGAAATCTGGGAATGTCCGGAAAATATCATCATCATGCCTCGTAAGTAGTTAAATGCAAAGGTATTTTATAAAACAAAACTACTATTTATGATATCGAAATCTAAAAAACGTTGATCTAAAACTCCGAACTCCCCTAATTTCTTTTTGTCATAAGATAAAAATCGGAAAATAATGCCTGGTGTTGAGTAAATCCATATCCCTTTCGCAACCAGTACCTATGGGATATCGGGATACCTATATTTTGTAGAACTTCCGTTTAACCGACATGCTACTTTGGGAAATATTGAGATTACGGGCAGCCTGCCCCTGATTTCCATCGGCTTTTATGAGTGCTTCAATAAGAAAACGTTTTTCGTTTCTCTGGTTTCTCTCTTTGGCTGTCAAGTTAGTTCCGTCCGGATAGATCATAAATTCTTTATGTAAGGACAAATACAACTTGAACATCTGCGTACCCGGTATCCAGACCCTCAAGTTATAAATTCCTTTTGCATTGAGTGCATAGGTTAATATGATAAGAAAAAGACTCACACCAATTGGAAGGATAACAGCCGCATTCACTCTCATTCCCAGGCTCATAGCAGCCATCGCCAGAAAAATCGGCGTAGACATCATCACTACCGACAAAATCACATAGGTGCACTGAATCTTGGAATAGTGATTTCCCGCGCTAAAATATCCGTAAATGCATACACCGATAGAACTGAATAGCATAACCAGCGCATAGATCTGAAAAACATAGTAATACTCTCCCGGAACCCTTGTAATGGTATAACCGATAGACTCCACTCCGGACACAAACAGGTCAGTGGCAAACATAAAACATGAAAAAAGAACCGCCAGGGTCAGATTTGGAATAGAAAACCTGAAACTACTTTTACGTCTTACTATGGCAATTGTAATTTGCAGCAGAAACGAAAAAAGAAAGATTAGGGTCACATAATATATTTTCAGGAAAAATGTCATAACATCAGGCAGTGTTTCGACCAGATGAAAGTAGGGATAACCCAAAAGCTCCACGATATTTGCAATCGTTAAAGTCACCAGTAAGGCGATAAAATACCTGGAAATACCAGGCAACATCAGGATATCGTACCGTTTATAGATAATGACGAATTTGATGAGTAGTGCAATTACTGCTGGTAAATAGATCCACATACTGGGCCCTGTCTAATAAAGTCTGTACTTCATGTTTTTATCTGTTTTTCCTGGAAATACTCCAAATGGAAGATAAAATACCGTTACTACTTCCCTATATTGCATATTAGTACTCGTAGGCGATTGAACAAAAATCAGTGATTTATCACAATCGGTATAATATCTTTCTATTCCGTGATCAACCCCAAAATGACTTGGAACCACAGGATGTCTTATCCATCCGTTCAAACAAACAAAGCTTTACGGATAAGATTAATACCGATGATCAAAAAACAAATTAGTACAATCGACTTGAATCGTTCCGGTTTTATCTTGCTCCGAATCACTTCTCCCAATGAGAACCCAATCAGAGAAGGAATAATCATCGCCATCGAGATCCCCGCAAGTGAACCAGTCATTAGCCCGTTTTGAATAAAACCAAAACAAAGAGGGATGCTACCGATGAAAAAAAGAAAACCGGTTGCCCGAACAAAATCCTCTTTTCCAACATCTCTTGCAATCAGGTAAATGGCAATTGGGGGCGACCAAATTGCTGTCAGTCCTCCTATAATCCCCGCGACCGTGCCACCTACAAATTGGGCTCGTTTATCTAATCGGGCTGGAATCGATGGTGGAGAGTAAAAAAGGTTGATCAATGAGAATAAAACAATGATCGTACCTACAAATGCAACTAGCCAAGCAGCCGATATTCTCGCGGTAAAGTAAGTCGTCGTAATCAATGACAAAGCGAGGACGATTGCGAAAAGATAATATTTTTTGAAAGTCTCTGGAATGCCACCCGCCCGATAACATTGCCAGATATTCGTGATCATGATTGGAAAAACCATCAACGACATTGCCAGTCGAGGGTCCATGAACTGGGTCATTAGACCAACTGCTGCAATAGGCAAACCAATTCCCAGAGTACCTTTAACGGCACCTGCGACAAAAAACGACAACGTGGCGATGAGAATCCAGGGTTCTATAATGAGACCTTATTTTTTAGGAACTGTATTAGGCTCATATTTACCGGAGAGTTTTTCGGTTTATTGGTATCGCGTTAGACAATTGCACCTGGACTTATGACCCGTTATCACATGCGGCGATTCTACCCCATTGCTAAAAAGGATTGTAATCGTACTTGTTTCATTTGACAGGTAATCCGGCACCGGATTCACTCTACCATGAGCGAGGGAGAACCTATCAGATATTAAAATCAGTAAATATTAAAATCATTCCCTTGACTCAAAAACACTCATGGGCCTATCTTTTTATATCGAGCTGTATAAGAATTATCACATGGACATTTTTATAAATCACTTTATAGGAGACCAGACTATTGCATCCCATTTCTGATGAAATATTCGACGTCGTTATCATTGGCGGCGGTATAAACGGGGTTGGAATTGCAAGGGATGCCGTTGGCAGAGGGTTTAGTACCTGCCTATGTGAAGCGAATGGATTTGGTTCTGGAACATCGTCGGCCTCTTCCAAACTAATTCATGGCGGTCTTCGCTATCTTGAACATTTTGAATTCAGACTGGTACGGGAAGCACTAAAAGAAAGAGAAACCCTCCTCACGATGGCTCCGCATATTATTAAGCCAATGAGGTTCATTCTTCCTCACTCCCGGTTCATGCGTCCAGCGTGGCTTTTGCGACTGGGTTTGTTTCTCTACGATCATCTAGGTGAGCGTAAACTGCTACAAAAGAGTCGTCGAATCAGTCTCGAAAACAGTGAAACAGGAATTCCTCTCAAATCTGATTTTCGTTGGGGTTTTGAATATTCAGACTGCTGGGTTGATGATTCTCGTCTGGTCCTGCTGAACGCCATTGATGCCAGGCAACGGGGTGCGGAGATGCTCGTCCACACCAGGGTTGAGCAGGTAAAGTGCGAAGAAGGTATCTGGCAGGTTACAACTAAAAATCAACGAAGTGGATTAGTTTCGACTCGAAAAGCGAGAATTGTGGTCAATGCCGCTGGCCCCTGGGCTGACCAGGTGTTGAACACTGCATTTGGAATGCAAAATGTAAAAAACACTCGGTTAGTTAGAGGTAGCCATGTTGTTGTAAAGAAGCTATTTGAGCATAACAAGCCCTATATCTTTCAAAACGCCGATGAAGGAATTGTCTTCGCAGTGCCCTATCTGGACGACTACACCGTAATCGGTACCACTGATGCGGACCAAAGTGAGATGAACGACTCGCCGCAGATCAGTGACGATGAACGGAAGTATCTTTGCGATGCTGCTAACAAGTACTTTACCAGGCAAATTACCAATAAAGACATCATTTGGACTTATTCCGGTGTGCGGTCTCTTTACAATGATGGCGCTACTGAAGCCAGGAAGGCGACCCGTGATTATATATTGAGCACAGATAACTCTCAGGGAGGAACGTTAATAAATGTTTTTGGGGGAAAAATTACCACATATCGGAAACTTGCTGAATCCATGATGAAGCACATCGAAAAGACCCTTGGGAAACGGGGTAATCCCTGGACTGCAACATCATCACTGCCCGGTGGCGATTTCAAAGTCGGCGACCTGTTGTCGGTGGTCCAGGAATTGAAGAACAATTATCCTTTTCTGGATGATGCTCTAGCGACGCGCCTCTCGACCAATTACGGCACTCTGGCTACTCAAGTGCTTGGAAACGCCAAATCCATTGCTGACCTCGGAGAATGCTTCGGTGGCAATCTGTTCCAAAAAGAGGTGGAATACCTGGTAAGCAATGAATGGGCAGTTGACGCCGAAGACATCCTTTTCCGGTGTACTCGAATCGGCATAGGGAAACCTGCGGAAATATATGATGGTGTAGCGTCATTTTTAAGGACCCACACTAACAATCAGGAAATCTCTACTTAAATTTTGGAGGTAAATTAGGATCAGAGACGATATCGAATCATTGCCCCTATCTTTGGGCCGTTTTCCAGCTATGTACCAGTTTCATCTCAGAAGTTGAGGGCGATAGCATTCCCTGGCCTTTGATCAAGTCTGCAGCTCTTTCCGCGGTCATAATCGTAGGTGAATTTAGATTTCCATTGGGAATTACAGGGAAAATGGAAGAATCAACAACTCTTAACCCGCTAATACCAATTACTCGGGTCTCAGGATCAACCACCGCCATATCATCAGTGCCCATTTTGCAGGTACAGGATGGATGATAGGCACTCTCCACGCCTTGGCGAATATACGCATCAATCTGTTCATCGCTTTGCACCGATTCGCCAGGTTGAATTTCAGAACCCCGGTAGGCATCCATTGCTTTTTGTCCGATTATTTCCCGGGTCAATCGAACACATTGACGAAAACCCTCACGATCCTCTTCGTGTTCCAGATAATTAAATAGGATCGAGGGCTTATCCAGGGGATTTGCAGTATTTACTCTGACATGCCCCCTACTCTTGGGTTTATTGTGACCAACATGAACCTGAAAGCCATGTCCGGAGAATGCGGCACGTCCGTCATATCGCATTGCTGCTGGAAGAAAGTGGTATTGGATATCCGGGGCTTTTATGCCTGCTCTTGAGCGAATGAAGGCACAGGATTCAAAGTGATTAGTTGCTCCAAGTCCAGTTTTAAGAAATGTCCATTCGGCTCCAATGAGAAATTTACTCCATAGGTTCAGTTTACCATTTAAGGTAATGGGCTTTTTACACTTGAATTGGAAGTAGAATTCCAGATGATCTTGCAGATTCTCACCCACCCCGGGTAGATCGTGCACCACTTCAATGTCTGCTGCGGCCAAAACCCTGGCAGGACCAATTCCAGATATCTGTAGTAATTGTGGCGATCCCACAGAACCCGCACTCAGAATAACCTCCCGACTGGCATTAACCGTCACTGTCTTTCCCTGAACCTGATACTCAATACCTTTAGCCTGTTTACCCTCCAGCAAAATGCGCCTGGTTAACGCTCCTGTTATCACTTTTAGATTGGGCCGACTCATCGCTGGTTTTAAATAGGCGTTAGCAGCAGACCACCTAACACCACCCTTCACGGTCATGTGCATGGGTCCAAACCCTTCCTGCTGCGCGCCATTATAATCATCGGTTTCCATGTATCCGGCTTCTTTACCTGCATCAATAAACGCCTGATACAGCGGGTTTTTCATTTCATTACCATTATTGACGCTGAGTGGGCCACCCTGGCTCCGATAGTCGTCTTTGCCAAATTTCCAATCATCCGCTTTGCGAAAATACGGTAAACAATGCTGGTAGCCCCAATTTGTTGCGCCGCTCTCCTCCCACTCCTCGTAGTCCATTGCGTGTCCACGAACATAGACCATACCATTAATAGAGCTGGACCCTCCGAGTACCTTACCTCTTG
>JAAHTG010002504.1_pt1 | contig 10374 bp, 7 predicted proteins | sample 6116081 | NCBI WGS metagenome assembly JAAHTG01 (sample SAMN13939989, study PRJNA603662) | sponge metagenome | isolation source: marine sponge | host: Mycale hentscheli | place: New Zealand | collected 2005
ACTTAGGGGTATATTCTATCTTGTTTTAAGTTCTAATTGATGACACGCCCTAGAATTGTTGTTAATAATTAAATTAAAGTTTACTTCTAAGCAAACTTGCATTTTATTAACTATTCCTAAAAAGCTTATAGTGTAAGAGAAAGTTTGAACAGTCTGGCTCACTATTGAAAATGCCCCCTAGTCCCCAATGATGGGGGAAAGAGAGAATCAAGCCCCCGTGAAACAAATAGCGAAGCATCCTCTACTTTCATTCTTACGAATGGGATTTAGGGGGTGAAAACACAATATCTGAGACTTGTTTTTACAACCTTTAAGGTTTATAAGTTAGTGAGAAAAACTGTCCGAATCATTGAAATGTACAATTTAAATTGTATTATCTAAAAAGTATTTTCATTATCAAGATTTAATTTTCCAAAAAGGAAATTGTTGACTAGGATTAATCACAACCCCACTGACACCATTTTGAGCAAAAGCATAGTCTTTGTTTTGCCATAAAGGAATATAAGGAACTTCTTCGGCAACGATGGTCTGAATTTCTGTAAATATTTCGTTACGCATTGCTGGATTAGCTTCTTCTCTTTGTTGATCAATTAATTCATTTAATTTAGCGTTATAAAAAAATGAACCTTGAGTTTGTGCACCACCTTGAGTACAACCTTCACTCTCATTTCCTTGGACACATTGTAGAAATGGTTGTACATAATTATCAGGATCAAGAAAATCAGGATACCAATCGGCTAAAAAGCTAGGATAAATCCCTTTACCTAAATTACTAAAAGCGGTTGCACTTTCCACACCATTAGGAATAAATTTGATCATACCATCTAGTTTTTGTTCTGCGATCGCTTTAAGGGTATTAGCAACACCACTACGGGTTTTAGACGCAGAAGGATACCAAATTTCCACTTCAGCGGGATTACTAGCCGAATAACCTGCATCGGTTAATAATTTTTTAGCTAACTCCACATTACCATCTTGATATTCTTGTTCAAAAATGGGTTGAGATGCTTTGAAAACGGTGGGGATCATGCTATATGAAGGATCTGACTGTCCTTGCAATACCCTATTAACGATTAAATTGCGATCGATTAAAGCGGCAATAGCTTGTCTTACAGGTAGTTTATCCAAAGGCTCTTGATTACGATTTAACACCATATAACTGACTACTGTACCAGCACCTTCAATGGTTTGAAACTTACCAGCACTGCCATCTTTGAGTAAATTCGTAATTTGTTCAGGGGCAAAAGTTTGATAGGCAACAGCGATCGCACCAGTTAAAAAGCTATTATAAAGATTAGCCGAATTACCAGCATAAATTTGGACATCAACACCTTGATTAACAGGTTTTTCTCCCCAATAATCAGGAAAAACGTCCAAGGTAACAGAATCACTATTAAAAGACGTTAATTTATAAGGGCCAGTGGCAATTAATTCATTAGGTTTAAACTCACCCTTACCAATGGTATAAGCTTGAGGAGAAACCGCACAAGCACCAGAAAAAGCCAGTAATGAAGTGAAAGCAGAAAAAGGTTTATTTAGTACGATAGTCAATTCATATTCACCTGAAGCTTGGACTTCTTTGATGGTGTCACTAAGTAAAAAAGAAGGTTTTCCACCATTTTGGGTAAATCTATCTAAAGAAAACTTCATGGCTTCGGCATTAAAAACCTCACCATCATGAAATTTAACTCCTTCTCTGACAGGTATTGTATAAGTTAAACCATCTTCGGAGATAGTAGGCATTGCCGTAGCGAGTAATGGTTCTAATTCTGTTGTGCCTAACTTATAGGTGTAGAGACTTTCTGCTACGTTATAAATCAAATTTAAACCTGCTATTTCGTAACTGTCCGCAGGATCTAATGTTTTTGCCTTAATGGTAGTACCAATACTAACACGACCATTATTATTGCTGCTTCCTGTGGGATTAGAAGTATTGTTAGGTGTATTGGATTGACAAGCCATTATTAAACCAAAACAAGCCAGTGTTAATCCTAGATACTTGAGTATTTTCTTTATTTTTCTCATATTCAATGCTTAAACATCTTTAAAAACTGGTTAAATTCTGACACAAATGTGATATAAGTCAACTAAATTATAAATGATGTAATGATGAATTTTTTAATTGTGTTTAAGTAAAATCCTTATCATTCAATGTTTTTGAGATAGAATTCGGGTAGTAATACTACGTTTTTACGGTGAATCGTAATTATCAATTGTCAATTGTCAATTGTTGATCTAGCTTCCATAAAGTACCGAACTTAGGTTAATCTTTTCTAGGACACAAAAATACATAAATTGAGCAATATATAAATTATGGAACGTACTTTTTTAATGATTAAACCTGATGGCGTACAACGTAACTTAGTTGGTGAAGTTATCAAGCGTTTAGAAAATAAAGGTTTTACCTTGGTAGGCTTAAAGTTAATGGCTGTTTCTCGTGAGTTAGCCGAAAAACATTATGATGTCCATAAAGAAAGACCTTTTTTTGGTAGCTTAGTGGAATTCATTATCTCTTCTCCCGTAGTTGCTATGGTTTGGGAAGGACAAGGTGTTGTTGCTTCTGCTCGTAAAATAATTGGTGGAACTAATCCTTTAGAGTCAGATCCTGGTACTATTAGAGGAGACTATGGAATTGATATTGGTCGTAATCTAATTCATGGTTCAGACGCGATCGAAACTGCCACTAGAGAAATTAGTTTATGGTTCGAAGACGGAGAACTTTGCTCTTGGGAAAATACTATGAAAACTTGGCTTTATGAATAGTTGATAGTTGATATAGCAGAGAACGGGTTGATTAGGACATTGATGATTTTTAAAAGCATTGCTATGTCGAGATTTTAACCTTTGTCCTTTGCTATAGTTGATGATTAATAGTGATCAACTATCTATCCCCATAAATTATTTTAAGAAAAAACCTTTATCCTTTGCATCATTAAACTTTACCTTTTGTGGACAGAGAAAATAAACGATCGAGAACTAGACAGAACAATTCATCAACGCTTCAAGGAATTACCGAACAAATATCGAGTTGATTATGACGATCGAGATGCCTGTTTGCGGTAAAATATATCAAGAATAAAATAATAGGAGTATATAAAATAAATAATGGGAGCTTTAAAAATCGCCGTAAATATAGTTGTTGCAACTTTCATCTTAACCTTTATCTTTGGTTTCCTTTCTGGAGATCCTGCACGTAATCCTGGTAGTCAAGATTTAGAATAGTCAGCAATAATTCTACAATTTGATTTAATAAAAAGTCTGGGCAAAAGATTACAAAATTAAGAGGACATTTGAAAAGTCTGGTTCACTGCTAAAAATGCCCCCTAGCCCTCAATTATGAGGGAAAAAGAGAAGAAAGTCCCCCGCCCCCTAGCCCCCAATTCTGGGGGAATTAAGTGGATGCTTTACCTTTTTTTAGTGGGGATTTTAGGGGGCGAAAACACAATATTTGATACTTGTTCTTACAACCTCTAATCATTAATTGCCTTGTCTCCTCCTCATTTAGGGGGACTTTTTTTTGAAAAGTACACATACTGTATTTTCCTTTTCTCAATCTAAAATCTAATATCTTGTCTGTAACGTTAGTTATGAAAATCTTTTTTTACCTTTGTCCAACAATGCGATCGATGACTATCTTAGTTTAAGATAATGATCACAACAGATCATGTATTGGTTGTTATGAAATCTAAATCTTCGGTTACAACATCTTTATTTTCCCTAGCACGTACAAGTTTACAACAATCTTTATCATGGTATTCGAGTAACCGTCGCCATTGGAATTATCCACCTAATCCAGACTTACAACTAGCCGTTAGAGATGATTTACGAACTTTAAAAGCCGCCGCCGAAAAATTAGAGCAACAAGTTATTAAAATCGCCGCCTTTGGTTTAGTTAGTCGAGGTAAATCAACGGTGATCAATGCTTTATTAGGACAAAAAATCTTAACCACAGGCCCCATTAATGGTGTCACTAAATGGCCAAAATCGATTCGCTGGACTCCCGACAGTGGCAAAATTCAAATCGAGTTAATCGATACCCCCGGTTTAGATGAAATTGATGGGGAAACCAGAGCGAATATGGCTAAAGAAATTAGTCAGCAAAGTGATTTTATTTTATTTGTTATTGCCGGTGATATTACCCGCACCGAATATTTGGCGTTGTTAGAGTTACGGCAGTGCCAAAAACCCTTAATTTTAATTTTCAATAAAATTGATTTATATCCTCAAATCGATCGCAAAACCATCTATAGTCAATTACAGCAGTTAAGCAATGACACTAATCAACCTTTATTCACTCCTGATGAAATTGTCATGATTGCCGCTGAACCTCAACCAATACCCCTTAGAATTGAATTACCTGATGGCACAATTCAAGAAGATTTAGAATATCCACCACCACAAATTACTGCTTTACAATCAAAAATCTTAGAAATTCTTAATCGAGAAGGAAAAGCTCTTCTGGCTTTGAACTCTCTAACTCAAGCAAAGGTAGCCCAAAAAAATATTGCTCATAAAACTATCGAAATCAGAAACAAGGAAGCTGAAGAGATTATTTGGCGATATGCAAAATACAAGGCTTTAATTGTGGCAGTAAATCCCATCGCTTTTTTAGATTTAATTAGCGGTTTATTAACCGATTTGACGATGATTCGATCGCTTGCTAGACTTTATGGTTTACCCATTACTAGTTACGAAGCTGGTAAATTGTGGCAAACAATCGTGAAAAGTTTGGGGGGTTTATTGATTGGAGAAATATTTTCTACCATTGTCTTCGGTTTGGCAAAAACAGGTATGGCGATTAGTAGTTTATGGGAAAATCCCGTAGGTTTTACCACTTTGGCTAGTACGGCTTTGACTCAAGGTGCGATCGCAGGCTATGGTTCTTATTTAGTCGGTAAGATGGCTCAAACTTACTTAGAAAACGGTTGTACATGGGGCAGTACAGGTGTTGATACTATCATCTCAGAAATAATTTCTCAAGCCGATTCAGATTCGATTATTGCTCGTTTACGAGGATAAGAGGAGAATTTAGAATTTAGAATGTAGAATTATGACAAAGCCTTACAATTCATTAAAAAATCTTTAATTATTAATTATTAATTATTAATTATTAATTATTAATTTCCCTTAAATTTTTGCTCATGGCTAATTTTTTTATTTACTTTATTGTCTTTACCTTTGGTGCTTGTATTGGTAGTTTCCTCAATGTTGTTATCTATCGGCTACCAGCTAAAATTTCCTTAATTTCTCCTCCTTCCAGATGTCCAAAATGTTTACACCCCTTAGGTACAACAGAAAATGTCCCTGTTTTTGGCTGGTTATGGTTACAGGGAAAATGTCGTTGGTGTCAAACTCCTATCTCTGCTCGCTATCCTTTCATTGAAGCTTTAACAGGTGGTTTATTTGTTTTAGTTTTTCTCCAATTAGGATTTACTTGGTTAAGTCTTGGCTATGTTATTTTTATTAGTTGGTTACTTGCTTTAGCATGGATTGATTTGGATACTATGACATTACCTAATTCTCTCACTCAATCTGGTTTAGTTATTGGTTTAATTTGGCAGTGTTGGCTGGGCTTGGCTGATAATCATATTATTGGTGGCATCAATTTTCTTTTTCAAGGCATTTTGGCAGGAGTAGTCGGTATTTGGTTATTTGATGCTATTTTAATTCTTGGTAGCTTAGCATTTGGAAAACCTGCTATGGGTGGTGGTGATCCCAAATTAGCCGCCATGATAGGTGTATGGTTAGGATGGCAAGGTATTTTAATTACTAGTTTTCTTGCTTGTTTTTTTGGTACAATTATTGGTGTAACAGCGATCGCACTTAAGTTATTACCCCAAGGAAAACCTATGCCCTTTGGACCATTTCTAGTATTAGGAGCCATTTCAACTATGTTTGCTGGAGAATGGTTATTGTCCAGTTATTTACAATACATGGGTTTATAATCTTCGATCGTTATTTTGATAGTATAAACTCAGTGATTAGATTAAAAGCTATTACCATCAATTTTGATGACACAACTGAAAAATGAAATTTTCCAGAAGAAGTTTTTTACAAGGAGTAAGCGTCAGTATTGCCTCCTACTGGGGATGGGAAAATCAGTCAATATTTTCTCCTTCTAAATTAAATGCTTATGGTGCAACCCTCAATCAATCAAGTGGACGAAAGTTGGCATTATTAGTCGGAATTAATAAATATTCTGCGGGTACTAGTTTAACAGGATGTACAACAGATGTAGAATTGCAAAAAGAATTGTTAGTTCATCGTTTTGGCTTTCAACCCTCAGATATCCTCACGTTTACCGATGAAAATGCCACCAGAGATAATGTTATTAAAACTTTTACTGAACATTTAGGACAAGCCACCAAAGATGATGTGGTTGTCTTTCACTTCAGTGGTTACGGAAGACAAGTGAAAGTAGATAGTGATAATGGTGACAATGATATAGTTAAAAGTTTAATTGTTTATGATTCGATCGAACCAAAAAATAATGAAGTAAATGATATCTTATTGAGTACTTTAATCAAATTAGCAGAAAATTTAAATACCAAAAAATACACAGTCATACTCGATACTAACTTTACCCCTCCATCAACTTCTATTCAACAACAAATATCATTGCGTGGCTATGAAAGTAAGCCTGAAATCAAAATAAGTCAAACAGAATTAGACTTCAATAAACAATTTGTAAACTCTTCATCTTCTAGTATTAAATTTTATCAACCACAGTCTAAATTATCAGGTTTAATCTTATCTCCAGTAACTGATAATATCGCAGTAGAAATCAATACTTCTGACTTTCATGCTGGTCTATTTACTTATACTTTAACCCAGTCACTTTGGACAAATTTTTCTCCAAGAAATAATTCTTATTTACAGAATCAAATTGCTAGTAAAATTTCGTTGTATAGTCACCAAGCAATCAATGTTAATTCATCTGTTTCAAAATTAAATAATACCTTAAATTATAATCTATCAACTTTATCTAACTCTCAAGGTATCGGAGTTATTACGAAAACTTTAGAAAATAAAATAGTGGAATTAAAATTGTTAGGATTACCATTATTATCATTATTTAATTATGGTATTAATTCTTTGTTAACAATTAAAAATGATCAGAACGAAAATGCGATCGTCCAAATTAATTCCATCATCGGAAATCTCGCCAAAGGGACAGTAGTTAAAGGAGATTTTACCAAGGTTAAAGTAGGAGCAATTGTACAAGAATTCGTGAGGATTATATCTGGTAAATTAGGCTTAAATATTGGCTTAGATGATAACCTCAAAAAAATCGAAAAAGTTGACGCAACTGGTGCTTTAAGTCCTGTTGACGTAGTTTCTTCTGTACCAACTATTAATAATAATTTTGTCGATTACATTTTAGATAAATCCAATGAAGATAACCATCAAGGTTATAGTTTATTTTCACCCACGGGGATTGCTTTAACATATACCAATCCAACCTCTGAACATGAAGGAGTTTTCAGTGCGGTTAAACGTTTTGAAGAATTTATGTATTTTGATTTTGATTTAGCTTGTAAGTTATTACATTTAACTTGTAATGAATATTCTTCAAATTTAGCCATTAGTACCAGTTTAGAAGTAAACTCACAAAATTCTATTTCCAAATTTACTAAATATACTTCTAACGAGACTTTAAATAGAAATTCTCCAGAATATAATGACGAACTAATTAATATTCCTCAAAATAGTTATATAAATATAAAGTTAAATAATCAAGATGTAAAAGACATATATACTTTGGTCTTTGAGATTAATCCTTCTAACGAGGTTTTAATTTATAATAATCCTCATTTAGAATATGTAAAAACAGGAGAAAATCAATTTATCACTAATAGTGAAACCGATTTCAAATGGTTTCTTAATGGCAATAAAGGTTTAGGTGAGTTAATAATCGTTTGTGCCAAATCTCCCTTCACTAAAACTATTGAAATGTTAAATAAAAATAATGCTTCAAAACTACATAATGAACAAGTTATTTTACTAAAAAATTCTCTAGATATTGTCAAATCTCTGTTAGAAGATTTACATTCAGTTAGTAACACTAATGTTAGTCATAATAACGAAGACTATAGCTTAGATATTAATTATTGGGCAACATTTATTTTGGCTTATCAGATAACTTAGTTAATTAATGAATAATGAATAATTTTTTATATGACTTGTGTCGATTTAATGGTTAAAAAATAAATAATTGAGAAATGAAAAAACCCTAATAATTATTAACTATAGTTAGACAGTTTATTTTTGATAAAATTATTATACAAATAAAGTTTAGAGACAAAATAGTTGTTTTAATAGAAGGTAATAATAAATATAAGTATATGGGAAATACAATCATTTTTTGGCATCGTAAAGACTTAAGAATAAGTGACAATTTAGGACTACATAATGCTAGTCAAAAAAGTTCAAAAATCATTGGTTTGTTTTGTCTAGATCCTGCTATTTTAAAAAGAGATGATATTGCACCAGCAAGAGTTAAATATTTGTTAGGTTCTTTAAAAGAATTAAAAGACAACTATCAACAAAAAGGCAGTGACTTAATAGTTTTTCATGAGTCACCACAAAAAATAATTTCTCAATTAGCACAAACATTAAATGTAGAAGCAGTCTACTGGAATAGAGATGTTGAACCTTTTGCTCATGATAGGGATAAAGAGGTAGAAGAAAAACTGCAACAACTTGGTGTCACAGTTGAAACATTTTGGGATCAACTATTGCATCCTCCGGGGGACGTTTTGTCTAAAAGTAAAAATGCACCCTATACTGTTTACAGTTCTTTTTGGCGTAATTGGGTGGAAAAACCCAAACTTGATCCTGTCCCCGCACCGATCGCATTAGAGGCTTTAAATGAGCAGGAAACAGCAGATGTGAAAGCTTTAGGAGTGATGCCAGTCCCTGAGTTAGAGGAGTTAGGTTTCAGTTGGGATAATGAACTTTTATTACCTGCGGGAGAAAAAGCAGCACAAGAACAATTAGAGTATTTTTGCTATGAGCAATTAGTTTATTATAATGACCAGAGAAACTTTCCTGCGGTTGATGCTACTTCAAAGTTGAGTGCCGCTCTCAAATTTGGGACGATCGCAATCAGGACAATATGGCAAAATACGATTAGAGAACTAGAGAACTGTAATAGTGAGGAAGCCGAACAAAACATCATTACATGGCAGAAAGAATTAGCATGGCGAGAATTTTATCAACATTGTCTTTACTTCTTTCCTGAGTTGGCAGATGGTTCTTACCGAGAGTATTTTAAACATTTTCCTTGGCAAAATGACGAAAAGTTATTTCAAGCGTGGTGTGAAGGAAAAACTGGTTATCCGATTGTTGATGCGGCGATGCGACAACTCAACGAAACAGGCTGGATGCACAACCGTTGTCGGATGATTGTGGCGAGTTTTTTGACTAAAGATTTGATTATTGATTGGCGTTGGGGAGAGAAATATTTTATGCAAAAACTATACGATGGTGATTTAGCTTCTAACAATGGTGGTTGGCAGTGGAGTGCTTCTAGCGGTATGGATACTCAACCGTTGCGGATTTTCAATCCTGCCTCTCAAGCTCAAAAATTTGATGAAGAAGCTGAATATATTCGCACGTGGTTACCCGAAATTAGACATTTAGACACTCAAGAGTTGGTTACAGGGAAAATTCCTCCTCTGTTGCTCGAAGGTTGTGATTATCCTTTACCGATAGTCGATCATAAACAACGACAAAGAGAATTTAAGCAATTGTATAAAATGGTGAAAGGTTAAGTTTCAGGTAAGTAATATGGAAGTTGATGTTTTTAATGACTATAAACATTGCAATCCTAGTAGGATACTTTTATTAAAAAAAGTACTATAGAGAATTAGAGATGCTCTCTAAATTACCTACCCCTGCGCCTGTCGACGTCTCAACTTTTTAAGAGGAGAAAGGAGAACTTGTATTTTCATTGACAACAAGATCTTTACTTGATCCATTGCTAACCTTTACCAACTCACCATCATGAGTCAAACATATCTCACCAACTATTACATTGAAAGACCGTCAGTAGAAAAATTTAAGCACAAATTTGGTGATGCTTTGAAGGAAGATCAAAACAACTCATCTCTTGTATTTCATATTATGGGGATTGGTGGTGTAGGAAAAACGACTCTGACGAATAAATTAAAAAAAGATTATCAGACGGAAGCAAATTTTATTAATATTTCTTTTGGTGAAACGGCTGATATTGAAACACCGATTAAATTGATGGAAAAATTTCATCAACAATTTAACAAGTTACCTCAAATTAATGTCTTCAAAAGGGATGTTAAAAAATTATCTGTGTTCCTTGAGAAGACCCACGGCTATGCCCATGGGATGAATCAC
>JAAHTG010002155.1_pt1 | contig 10373 bp, 12 predicted proteins | sample 6116081 | NCBI WGS metagenome assembly JAAHTG01 (sample SAMN13939989, study PRJNA603662) | sponge metagenome | isolation source: marine sponge | host: Mycale hentscheli | place: New Zealand | collected 2005
ACGCAAATTATATAAAATATACATTATGAATAAAAAAGATTTAACATTAACAAGTGTAAAAATCCAAAGTAATTTATTTGAAGAGTTTAAAGTAACATGTGTTAGACATAAGTTTTCTTTCTAAAAACTTGCTGACCGATGTGTTCATTTATACCTTACAGATGAAGACTTTAAAAAACAAATTCACAACCACATTAATTTAGACCTATAAATAATAAACAATAACCAGTTATGGAATCAGTTGTAAATATGGAGGGATATATCCCCCAATCCGAACGTAAAAAAATCCTTCTTCTTTGTGATGACCTTAGAACCCATTCGGGAATAGGTACTATTGCAAAAGAAATGGTGTTACACACTTGTCACCGTTATAATTGGGTGCAATTAGGTGCTGCTATTAAACACCCTGAACAAGGTAAAACTATAGATTTAAGTGAAGAAACTAATAGAATCTCTAATCTTAATGACTCTAGCGTAAAGATATATCCTAACTCAGGATATGGTGACTCTACTATAATTAGAAAATTAATCAAATCAGAAGAGCCTGATGCCCTTTTTATTTTTACAGACCCAAGATATTGGTCTTGGCTTTTCCAAATGGAAAATGAAATTAGACGTAAAGTTCCTATTATTTATTTAAACATTTGGGATGATTACCCTGCCCCTATGTATAATAAAACTTATTATGAATCTTGTGATTTATTAATGGGTATATCTAAGCAAACTGTTAATATCAATAAGTTAGTATTAGGAGATAAAGCAAAAGATAAATTAATAGAGTATGTTCCCCATGGGTTAAACGATAAAATCTATTTCCCCTTAACAGCAGAAAATAAACAAACATCAGAATATTCTTCTTTTACAAAAAAATTATTGGAAGGTAAAAATTATAATTTTATTGCTTTATATAATTCCCGTAACATAAGAAGAAAACAAGTACCTGATACTATATGGGCCTTTAAGCAATTTGTAGATCAACTTCCTCTTGAAAAGGCTAAGCAATGTGCCCTTGTTCTCCACACTCAAAAAGTAGATAATAATGGAACCAATCTTCCTGCGGTAGTTGAGGCTCTTTGTGGAGATGACCCCAGGTATAACATTATATTTTCAGACCAAAAACTCTCATCTGAACACATGAATTGGCTATACAATCTCTCAGATGTTCAGATCCAGCTTACTTCAAATGAAGGTTGGGGTCTTAGTTTAACAGAAGCTTTATTAGTAGGAAACCCTATTATCGCTAATGTTACAGGGGGGATGCAAGACCAAATGCGTTTTGTAGATGGGGATGGTAAGTGGTTTACCCCTAATGAAAAAGTACCATCTAACCATAGAGGAACTTATAAAGAACATGGGGAATGGGCCTTCCCTGTCTTCCCAGCAAGCATTTCAATTGTAGGTTCTGTTCCTACTCCTTACATATGGGATGATAGATGTGAAGCAAGCGATGCCGCTGAACAGTTAATGAATGTTTATAAATTAGGAACTAAAGAAAGAAAAGCTAGAGGTCTTAAAGGCAGAGAATGGGCATTAAGTCAAGAAGCAGGATTTACTTCAACACATATGGGAAATCGTATGATAAATAGCATTGATACTTTATTTAAAACCTGGAAACCTAGAGAAAAATACACCCTAATAAAAGTAGGGGACAAAGAAGTTAAAAAAGTACCTCACTTATTAAATTACTAAAAAATGAAACCTTTATTTATTATAAGCTGCCCTATAGATACTTACAGTGGTTATGGGGCTCGTTCTAGAGATATAGTTAGAGCTATAATTGAACTAGATAAATATACTGTAAAAATAATGCCCCAAAGATGGGGTAATACTCCTTGGGGATTTATAGAAGACCACTTTGAAGAATGGGGATTTTTACAGTCCTACTTAATTGGTGATGGTCCCCTTAAAACAAAACCTAACATTTGGGCACAAATCACAGTACCTAATGAATTTCAACCTGTAGGAGAATATAATATAGGCATTACAGCGGGTATTGAGACCACAGCATGTCATCATAGTTGGTTAGAGGGATTAAACAGAATGGACCTAAATTTAGTATCCTCAGAATTTTCAACTGAAGCCCTTAAAAACACCTCATATGAAATTAACAATCAATTAAAAGAAAGTGTAGGGGATTTAAAATGTGTAAAACCTATACAAGTACTATTTGAAGGAGCAAATTTAGAAAAATATTTCCCCTTAAATAAAAAAACTTCTATAGATTTAAATGAAGTAAAAGAAAATTTTGCTTTTTTATCTGTAGGACATTGGATGCAAGGGGATTTAGGTGAAGACAGAAAGAATATGGGCTTATTAATTAAACTTTTTTATGAAACTTTTAAAAATAACTCTAAAGCACCCGCTTTGGTACTAAAAACTAGTATAGTTGGTGCTTCCTACATGGATAGGGAGGAATTACTTCATAGGATAAATCTTATAAAAAAAGATATTAAAGCAGATATCCTTCCTAATATATATCTTCTTCACGGGGACCTTAGTGATGAAAACATGAATGAATTGTATAACCATAAAAAAATAAAAGCTATGGTTAGCTTTACTAAAGGTGAGGGATATGGTAGACCTCTTCTAGAGTTTAGTTTAACCCAAAAACCAATAATAGCGTCTAATTGGTCAGGGCATTTGGATTTTTTAGATAAAAAATATACTACTCTTATAGAGGGCTCACTCACTCATGTACACCAAAGTGCTGCTGTAAAAGATATGCTCCTCCCAGAATCTAAATGGTTTTCACCCCACCCTGTTAAGGCTTCTAAAGCTATGAGAGAAATGTTTGAAAATTATAAAGACTTTTTACCTCAAGCTAAACTCCAATACCATAAAAGTAAAAATTCTTTTTCATATGAAAAAATGAAAGAATCTTTAGCTGAAATATTGAAAACTAATATAGGTTTTCATTCCCCTGAAGTTATGGCTTTAGAGTTACCTACTTTAGAACTACCTGCCTTAGAAATTCCAACTTTTGATTAAAATGATAAAAGATCAACTCACCCTTTGCCCTAGATGTCATAGTGACGCTTGTTATGAACTTAAAGAATCTATTAATCTTACAAATCGTATGTGTTATGGATGTGGTTTTATGACTAATAATTTTATGATTAACACTAGTGAATTTCTTAATGAACAATTAGAAGTTCTTCCCGAATTATATAAAGATTTAGTGTTTGTTGATAAGGAAGGATATAATTGGATTCCAAGTACCGTAAATATACCCGAAAAAGGTATGGTATATGTTAATGGGACTTCTTTAGATAATTGGAATTGGACTGCAGTACCTGTTATAGAAGTAACAGAAGAAGAAAAAGAAAGATTCCCAATCAAAGGAAAATCTGGGGAATATCATACCTATAAAATGGACCAGACCTCAGCTAAAAGTTTTAAAGAGAATGAGTATATGGAAGCTTTAGAATATATTGGTCTATTTAAAAATTAAATCTATGAAAATAAGTTACGCTATACCTGTATGTAATGAGCACATGGAAATAAAACGTCTTTTAGATTATTTATTTAAATACAAAAGACCCGAAGATGAAATCATAGTTCAGTGTGATAAAGGAAATACTACTCCCGCAGTATATGAAGTACTAAAAGGATATGCGGATTTTAATATGCCTTATAAACACATTGAATTCCCCTTAAATGGTAATTTTGCAGCATTTAAAAACAATCTAAAAGATAACTGTGCTGGAGACTACATCTTCCAAATCGATGCTGATGAGTACCCAGAAGAATACCTAATGAGTACTTTACCTACTATTATAAAAAACAATAATAAAGTAGATATTATCTGGGTACCTCGTATTAATTTAGTAGAAGGATTAACTACAGAACATATTAAACAATGGGGATGGGTAATGAATAATAAAAACAGAATTAACTTCCCTGATTACCAGTGTAGAATTCTTAAAAATGTTAAAAGAATCAAGTGGAAAAATAAAGTACATGAGGTGCTAATGGGGTATAAAAATTATGCTTACCTCCCAGCAAATGATGAATATTGTCTCCACCATCCTAAAACTATAGAAAGACAAGAAAATCAAAACCGTTTTTATCAAAGTTTATAAATGACAAAGTTTAAAAGTATAATAAATAAATCTTACTATGGTATAATAGCATACATTGAAGATGATACTAGTATAGATGAATTAGAAGCTACCATAAAACATAATCTAGATGTATTTAAGGAGTTTAAAAATATAATAGTAGCTACTAATTTTAATAGTCATAATTTAGTTAGCATATATGAATTAGCTTGGAAAAAATATTTTCCTGATTGTATATTTTTACATAATGAATTTAATAGGGGCCATGGGTTTGGTACAGCAGACTTAGATATTTCTATTTTTGATTATTGTAAAAATAATAATATAAAATGGTTATGTAAAGGGGCAGGTGATGTCCTCTTATATCCTGAACTGTTAGATATTGAAATTGAAACTGCAGATTTTTATTATATAAATGCTATTGGAAAAGGAGGTATAGAAAAATATAATAGTGATTTTGATAGAATTATAGAAGAGGATTTTTTCCCACAAACTAATTTTTATGCTATAGATGTAAGCAAATGTGATTACCTAAGTGATAAAAAAGAATTAGATTCTCAATATCAAAAAAGTCAAAATCATCCTTTCCCTTACTCTGACCTTACCCAACCCCCTATTCAATTCTGTTGGGAAGGAGATTTAGCAGGGTGTATAGATAGAAATAACTTAACTAAACAACATCTTGTTTCTAAAAAATATTATAGGGAACTTTTAAAATTTATAGAAGAATATGATGTCCATGACCCTAGCCATAAAAATATTTGGGTAGAGGGGGTATGTCATTATCATATTTTTGGAAAACCTATATACAAACTAGGAGGCAATGCATAAAAAATTTTTAGTTATAACAGCAAATTTGGGTAAAAAGGATAAATTAGTAGATCCCCCAAAATCCCACCCTAATTGTGATTATATTGCAATAACAGATACGGGGTCATCTACTAATATATGGAAATTAAGTAAACCATTTATATTTAGTGAAATAGACAAGTATACCCATAGAAGGAATGCTAAAATATATAAAGTATTATCTACCTTATTATTTTCCCAATATGAATATATTATTTGGCAAGATGGTAACCATCAACTTAAAGTTGATCCATCACTAATTTTAGATGAATATGGGGAATTTGACCTTTTATTATTCAACCACCCCCACCGCCAATGTGCTTATGATGAAATGGGAGTTATTTATGGGCTTAATTTAGATGAACATCCTAATATTAAGAATCAATATACCCACTACACTGAACAAGGATTCCCTAAAAATTATGGATTGTATGAAATGACAACCTTCATAAAGAAAAACACCCCAGAAAATGTGTCACTAGACTTGATGTGGTGGGAACAAATTTGTAAATTCTCCTCTCGAGACCAGTGTAGTTTTACATATTGTCTTTGGAAAATGGAAAATAAATTAAATATTAAAACTTTTAAAGGACATGCTAATTTATATGCAGGAGGAAATAAGTACTTCTCAGAACAGGAAGGACATTTAAGTAACGCTGACCATACCTAATATTTTGTCAAATGTGTAGTATATTATTTTCAACAAAACCCCCTATTCAAGATCTTAAAAAGATAAATTATTATCTTAAATTTAGAGGTCCTGATCACACTACTTCTGAAACTATAAATGGTCATTTATTTGTCCATAATCTATTAGCAATCACAGGAGAATTTACACCCCAACCTTATAAAGAAGATGATATTGTAGCACTCTATAACGGTGAAATGTATAATTATAAAGAGTTTGGGAATTATAAATCTGATGGGGAGTGTGTTATTCCTTTATATAAAAAGCATGGTAAAGATTTTATAAAACATTTAGATGGGGAGTTTGCTTTGTGTTTAGTAGATTATTCTAAACAAGAAGTAATAATAAGTTCTGATATTTTTAAAACTAAGCCTTTATTTTTAGCTGTAGACAAAGATGGGATAGGATGTGCTAGTTATAGTACCCCTTTAAAAGAATTAGGGTATAAAAATATATTTAAAGCCTCCTGTAATACAGCTTATGTTTTATGTTTAAAAACTTTTAAGGTAAAGGATCATTTTGAAATCCATCAATTTGACACAAAACAATATAAAACTACTTATGACGATTGGATAGCGGCTTTTAAAAAGGCGGTTCATAAAAGAATAGTAAATACCACTAAAAATATTTTTATAGGTTTAAGTAGTGGTTATGATAGTGGGATAATTTTTTACATGTTAGATGATTTAAAAAACCCTTTTTATTCCTATAGTTTATTAGGCACAGAACATGAGGGTATAATTAAACATAGAATAGCTAATAAACCCCCCCATGCTAATTGTTATGCTCTTAGAAAAAACAATAATGACTATGTAGCGTCCCATCGCTATATAGAACAAACCACTGAACCCTTTAACTACACTGTATTTTCAGATGGGATAAAAACAAATAGGTCTCCCTACAATGAATATAATCTCTTACTTATAAAAGATGCGGGGTCTAATAATTTTGCAACAGTATGCAGGGCAGCAAGGGCTGATGACTGCAAAATCTGCCTCTCAGGGACAGGAGCTGATGAAATTATTTCGGATTATGGGTTTGGAGGAGAATCTAAATTTAGTCATAGTAATTTTGGGGGTCAATTTCCTAAAGATTTAGATGACATTTTTCCTTGGCCTAGTTTTTATGGGTCTACTTTAGAGTCATACATAGCAAAAGAAGAGTATGTAGGGGGAAGTTTTGGTATTGAAATGAGGTATCCTTTTTTAGATAAAGAAGTAGTACAAGAATTTTTGTGGTTAAGTCAAGATCTTAAAAATGCTAAATACAAAGGCCCTATAGCATCTTTTTTTGATAATTTAAAAGTTCCTTATGAAGAAGGGGCAAAAAGAGGATTTTAATATGAAATACAATATAATAACAGTTGCTAGCAGAAAATATATTCCTTACTTGGATGTTTTATTAAGTTCTTTTTTAGAAAAAGGCAATATTGAAGATTTAGATACTTTTTACATTATAGATATAGATTTAGGGGAATATAAAGATATGTTACCCAACCATCCTAAATTTAAATACATAGAAACTAATAAAAAAGACACATACACCGAAGTACATTCAGCGGGGTGGTATAATAATACTTCTGAAAAAACTCTGCAACTTTTAAAAATCCTTCCAACTTTATCAGACCCTTTAATATTAATAGATTGTGATGTTGCTATTGAAAAAGACATTTCTCAACTTATAGATCTTAAAAAAGATATACAAATAACTTATATGAGTGAAGGTTCCCACAAAGCAGGAACTGGTATACAAATATGGAATATTGCATGTTTTATAATTTTTAATAATATAGAAAAATCGTATAATTTTGTTAAATTATGGAGAAATATAATGCAAAGAATGGCCAAACAAGGATTTTCAAAACCACATGAAACCCCTTCTTTGAACATATTATTAAGCTTATACGATAAAAGCCTAGAAAAATGCCCTTACCAGGATGAGAAAGTATTTTATAATTTAAATATAAACGAACTTTTAACTGTTAATGGAGGTCTTTCTCCCACACTTAATGTTGATTATATACCCTCTAACATATCATGTGCTGACCAAAAATTGTTTCCTGAGTCTTACAGCATACATTTCAAATCAAGTGGACATTTTAAAAATAAGTCTGTATTAGAAAATGTTAGAGATAGAATCCATCAAAGTGGTTTAGGATATGAGCGTTACATATCTAAAGAAATATACTTAAAATGGACAACTGAGTACGAATAAAAAATAAAATGGAAAAATTTATAGACATACACTGTGATGGGGGCCTTAGTAATAGATTAGGATGCTTATTTTCGGGACTCCACCTTAGTACTTTAGTAAACGCCACACCTCGAATATGTTGGGATTTGAATAAGTGGTGCGATATAGCTTTAGAGGATCTTTATGACTTTTCTATAGAAACTATAGATATAGACTATATGCAAAACCATATAGATTACGAACACTTTATATGTCATGGATGCTCTATACATGCAAAAAATTCCTCAGTTTCCCCTGAAAAAATAGTTGACCCCAACACAGAAGTTTTATTATATGATTACTTAGATTTAATATTTAATAAAGGAAATATATTTTATTCTGATAATGCTTTTCAAATAAATGGAGACACCCCTGAATCAATAGCTTGGCTAGACAAATTTAAGCTAAAACCCAATATTGTAGATCCTGTTGTACAGTTTATAAAGAATAATAATATAGATAAAACTTCTACTATAGGGGTCCATGTTAGAGGTACCGACATAGGGAGAGTTCAAAAAAATATAACCCCTACTAAACACATATATGATATAGTTGCTAACAACCCAGACAATTTATTTGTAGTGTGCTCAGATGAAAGAGAAATAGAAGAGTACTTTGAATCTTTACCTAATGTAGTTACTTTTAAAAAATCTTCATATGTAACAAAAATAGACCCTACAAAAGGATGGGACAATAATGTATATAGAAGTAAAGAAAGTATAATAGAAGCCCTTCAAGATGCACTAATCTTATCACAAACTAAACATATTCTTTTAAATTCTGGTGTTAGTAGTTTTACTAAAATATCTGAATTTTATATGAAATCAAACTTATTTTTAATAAATTAAATACAAATGTCCATAATATGAAAAAAACAAAAGCAACTACATTAGCAGATATTCACGAAAACTATATAACTGATAAAGGATCAGGACACAATTACATAAACACATACGATTTACTATTCGCACCATATCAACACAAAAAGATGAACTTTATGGAAGTTGGGGTGCTATTAGGAGGTTCTTTGGAGTTGTGGAATGAGTACTTCACTGAAGCTAGCATATATGGCGTTGATGACTTTTCGCAAACACACACTAATAGTGACTTTGGAGAGATTGATGTAAGCCGTGACATTGTAGTGGATAAATTAAAAAAGTACGATAGAGTGACCTTTATAGAACCCGTAAATGCTAGGGACACAAAAGCAGTGAATGATAAGATTGGCTCTTTAAAGATTGAGTTCGACATAATAATAGACGACGGAGACCATGACCCAGTATCGCAGCTGGAGGTGTTTGATAACTTTGTTCCATACCTAAGTGTTGGTGGAGTTTATGTTATCGAAGATGTTTGTGGAATTGCTCAAGCTGGCTACATAAAAAACACTATAAGCCAAAAATATAATTCAATGGGCTGGTTCCCAGAAATCAATATAATGCCTTTTAACATACAACAAAGACCGGATGATATTTTGGTCGTAATCAAATAAATTAAATACAAATGTTAACAACTCTTACACCCCCCGTACTTGAAAAATATCCCAACCCTATTTTCTTTGAAACAGGAACATGTGGGGGTCATGCTATAGACTTAGCTCTTAAATATGATTGTTTTAAAAAACTATATAGTATAGAGATAAATCCTCAGACACAAAATGGGAATCGGAATAGGCTTAAATCCCATATAGATTCTGGGAGACTTGAGTTAATCACAGGGGATTCTTTAAAATCTTTACAAAATTGTATCCCTTTATTAGATAAATCTACTACTTTTTGGTTGGATGCTCATGTTGATGGTGGTCCTATGGGGGTAAAAAAATGTCCTTTATATGAAGAATTAGAAGCTATTGCTACTAGTGACATCAAATCTCATACTATATTAATAGACGATTTAAGAATATTTGGAGGAGGAAGTTGGGGTAGTGAAATTAGTTTAGATGTAATAAAACAAAAAATACTAGACATTAACCCTAATTACACATTCCTAACCGAACCCGGAGTCGAGGATGATGACATTTTAGTAGCCATAGTATGAAGATATTAGTAACAGGAGGGGCGGGTTTTATAGGAACTAATTTGTGCAAAAAATTAGTTGAATTGGGACATACTGTAATTTCTATAGATAATTACACCACAGGTAAAATAAAAAACCATATAAAAGGGGTTGAATATATAAAAGCTGATATAAGGGATAGTATAGACTATAGTGCGATTGGTCCTAATATAATATTTCATATGGCTGCAATCGCTCGTATTCAACCTTCATTTGAAAATCCTAAAGAGTATTTTACTACTAATGCTAACGGGACTTTAAATTTAGTAGATTATTGTGTTAAAAATAATGTACCTTTAATATATGCTGGTTCATCCTCCCATCATAGCGGTAAATTTAAAAACCCCTATACCTTCAGCAAAGACACAGGGGAAGAAATAACCCAATTATACCAGGACCATTTTGAATTAAAGGCTTCTATAGCTAGATTATATAACGTTTATGGTCCATACCAATTAACTGAGGGTAGTGTACGCACATTAATGGGG
>JAAHTG010000389.1_pt3 | contig 10341 bp, 7 predicted proteins | sample 6116081 | NCBI WGS metagenome assembly JAAHTG01 (sample SAMN13939989, study PRJNA603662) | sponge metagenome | isolation source: marine sponge | host: Mycale hentscheli | place: New Zealand | collected 2005
TAAACGACATTGATTTATATCGAAAAACACTTAAAGAATTTGAGAGTAAAATATACGGACAAATAACAGATAATTGGGAGACAAAAAACATTGACAAAAGACTACCATTCATATTAAACATCCCAAATTCACCGACCGTATACCCATTAAAAAAAGAATTAACAAATCAAGAAGAGACTGCTTTACAAAATATAAATGATTCTATCTCGGAACTTGGTGCCATTGTTACGGATTATCAGATAAAACTAAATGGTAACGCAACATTTGGTAGTGATGGACAAGCAAAAATACACGGAGAAAAATTAGAAACAACACTCACCTCAACAATATCCCTTAATAATTTTTTAACACAAATTACCAATCCCGATGATATCGATTACGAGTCTACGTTTGAAGTTAGAAACTTGAGAGCGGGTACAGAACAAGAGATTGAGGCATTAAGAGTTGAAATACAAACGGAACTTTCAATTAACGGATATCAGGTTAACGCTGAAACTTTAGAAATGGAAGACAGTCAACTCAAAAGAACATTTTTTATTTTTGGGGACATATATGGTAAAACCAAATACAGTAAGATTAGTTTTTTAGGTAAATTACAAAGGTTAAACGACGATTTCGAAACCAAGAGAAGTATGGTAGAAGAAAAGTTGTCCGAAGCTTTAGCAGAAAAAATAAAGAGTCCTAATGTCGGTCTCGGTTTTTACCCAACAATAAAAAACATCATTGCCGTTATATCCGCAAGTGCAGATGCCTTTTTAAGATTAATGGACCAAGTACATGATGAGTCATGGGAACAGAGAAAAAATCCGATAAGAAGAAATGCTGTTTTAGCTCCTGAAAAGTCACAAGGGGTAGAAACAAACAGTGGTAACGCACCAACAACAAATAACACACAAAATGAAACCGCAATAGTTTATCCATGGCCTCAATATTTTGTGAATTCTGTCGATGAAGACGGAAATGAAGAATTAAAAGACACTTACCCTGGCGACTATACCGTCGCATCACAATTAAGGGCGTTTTCATCTACAGTATGGCCTGAAGTTAGGTTTGTTGAAGAATATATGAAAGGGGCAACACAGAAAGAATCAGGAAATATAGATTTTGACTTAACCAATACACTAAAGGACAATCCATTTATGGGTATAAACGCCATAGAATTCCCAAACCAAAACCAACCATATACAGACTTAAATGTAGTCCCATTTATATATGAGATATTTGAAAGAACTTTATTGAGTAGTAACTATACTAATCTCTATAAATCAAGTGGATATAGAGATGAGGTGTATAGTGTCGTTAGTGATTTTGAATATAATAACTTAAAAGAATCCGTGGTTAACTCTACAGAACTAATTGAGTTATTTAAAAACTTCGCATTCAGTTACGAAAATATCTTAAGATATATGAAGTCGATTTCCAACAACGGACAAGGGACAAACTGGAACCTATTCTCAAGAGGAGAGATTACGACACCATATATTAAATCATATTTAGAAAACGATTATGGTATATATGATTTAACCTATTTAGAAGGTGACAGTACCACGGTTGAATCAAATGTTGAAAATATAGGTAAATTAGAAAAATACCTTAAAGCTAATTATTCAGACGAAATGTCATTTAGCGATGGTTATCCATTCAACAACTTATTATGGATACAAAGCAATTTATCGCAGGGGTCACAAATAAGTTCAGTTGAGTTAAGTAATGATACATCTAAAATGTTTTCAGTAAACCCGACTAAAAAAACAATTGCGTCATTTAAAAACGAGAATACAAATGAATTATTATCAAGTCTTGGTACAGGAGATAATACAGGTAGCGTATATAACAGTAAACCATTCACATACTTTGAATGGATTTTAAATTATAGTGACTCACCAACACAAGAAACGAGTGACCTTGAGTCCTCAATTAACTCTAACGGAAACACAAGTTACCGGACGAATGCTCAGGTTATAAATTACTACAATCTTAGGAGACAAAAAGATTTAGTGTTAACAGAATCATTTGTCGATTACGGAACAAAGTATGATACAACTGAGAACTATATAACTAAAAATCAAACAACTTCATTACTTAACACACCATACTTCATTAACTCAATCATGAAAGGGGTTGAAAATGAAAAAAACGATATTGAAAACCCATACACCGCATTAGGATACTTGTACTTAAATTCTTTACCATTATCAACACTAAAAGAAAAGTTTAAAACAAATTCAAATAAAATAACCACAGAGTTAAATTATATTTTTGCCACACTAAACAAGTACTCAGCAATACATAAACTACCATACCCCTTCATATTAAAGTATGGTTCAATTTGGCATAGGTATAAGAAGTACCAAAACGATGATATAGATATTTTAGACGATGTATGGAAAAATTTTGACTATGTAAATGCATATGACCCAATATCGAATAACACATCCAAATCCTACAGTTTTAATGACTATACAGGTAATGATGTGACATTAAAACAATACCAACAAATTAATGGAACAGTAACAGAAAATGTCGGAGGACCCCTCTTAGGTGGGGATATATTTGTTACTAAAGATGTTGAATACACCACAGTACAAAATGGATTTTTTCCTAAAGTTATGAATGATGTTTATTACTTCTTTACTAAAAAAGATGTTTTTAATACATATTCTTCTTCAGAAATACAAGGAGCACAAACAGAAAAAGGTTTAAAAATAGGTACCACATCAGGTACAAAGGTAAAGGTATCTACAGTTCAACGGACTCCCGAAACCGACTATCAGATGAATACGTGGACACAGTACTTCAAAGTACAAGGGAATTATGATTTTAGAGAAAACAAAGAAAATAAAGTTTTAATAATTCCTTCTTTCGGAGAGGCTAAGTTTAACCAAATGAAGTTCGAATGTTTCGATAATCTTGGTAACTACAGACAAAATGTAAGTACAAACCCATCAATTTATAATGGAGGAGTTAGAACATTATGGTCAGCACCGAACTACGGATATTTTTCAAACGAAATGATTGATAAACCAAAACCAAATCAATATATAAAACATATTAATCCTGAAAATAAAAATGAACAGTCGTTTAATTTAGGTAATAATACTTCTTTAACTTATTCGTCCATAGATGATATTTTTGGTGTCTTTACTAAAGATATGTTAGATGTATTTGAAACACATTTTTTAAATTTCTGTCAACCACCAAACAAGAAAGAATTTTTAGTTAACAGAGGAAATACAACATTTGAAGAGTTTCTAAATAGTGAAGAGGTAAAAGGGCAATACGAAAATGGCGTGGTTCCTGTTGATGAATTAAGTCGATGGAAGGCGGTTTATGAAAATCAGGAGAGTCTATATAACGGACCTAATTTATATAGATATGATTTAAATATACATGAAGTTTTAAAGTCGTTATTGATGGTCGACGCACCAACAGAACAACAAAACTTTGATAATGTATTAAAAAGTTTGACCAAATCACAAAGCAAACAATTCATTAACTATAGTTTGGATGCGTTAACAAATAAAGATATTATACTCAAGATTGGAAACCCATCAAAATATAACAATAAGGTCTATGGGTCATTAACAACACTGTCATCACAAAAAATTGAAGACCCTTATGATTTTGGAAACTATGTTCAGGGTTCACTACCCACCGAAGGTGGTGGAGTAAGTATAGGGTCGAGTAAGGCAACATATCCTAGTGCGTGGAAGGCGATGTATGAATATGTGGGGGATTTTTCTGAGGAAGGATTTAAGTATGGAGACAACGGTTCATATTTAACAGACTTTTTTGTTGATATGGAATTTGAATTCACCGAAAGTAATGTTCAGTTACTATCTCCTATTATAAAGATTTACGCATCTAAAAAGTCGGAAGACCAAACGATGAATAAAAGTAAATTTATAAAAGAAATTAATGAATACGTTTCAGAACAAGAGAACTTTCAAAAAGACATATTAAATCAAATTTTTATAAAATTGAATAGAGATTTACCATCGGTATCGGTTACAGAAGAATCTATAGGTTTGTCTAAAATTGACGGTAATATACCTAAACTTGAATTATGGAAAACATTCCAAGCTCTTAATGATAAGTGGGTTGCCGGACAAGATTTTAAAAACAGAACGATATTTGAAGATTTTCTATTTTTAGATAGGGCTAATAGACCTATTGGAGATAAAGTAGTTGTTAATATTTCTGAATTAGAGGGTTTCATAACTGGTCGAAGTGATAAAATGTCAGTTTATGGTCTTTTAGGTTTAATATATCAAAAAAATAATTTTACATTTATTCCCACACCGGCGTACACTAATTTCTATGGGAGGGACGACAGGGTTAAAAAAGGAGAGCCACTACCGCAGGATATACCTAATGATTTGTTTGGTACTTTTATGGAAGTTGATACAAGAGATAGTCGACCAAGAATGTTGGGTGTTTATGTGGGAGAACCATCGTCAAACTTAGGTACAGGACAAAACACTACATTTAGAAAAGGTGACGACGCGTTTGATATAACTAATCCTTCAGACTGTCCGCTAAGAGAAAATCAAACGAATAAAACAAACTATTCTGACAGTAATAGATGTGTAGGGTTCCAAGTGGATTTTGGAAAAAGAAATCAGGGAGTCTTCAATTCGGTCTCAATAGATATGAATCAACATAAAAATATTGGACCGACATTCCAAGTTCTTGCAGATATGGGTTCACAAGCCTCAGGCCAACAAGTGGCTCAACAATCACAATCACTCTATAATTTTTACAAAACTAGAAGTTACACATGTCAAGTACAATCGATGGGTAATGCGATGATACAACCTACAATGTACTTCAATCTAACAAATGTACCTTTATTTTACGGTCCGTACCTAATAATGAATGTATCGCATAACATAACAAATCGAGGGTTCACTACTAATTTCGACGGGGTAAGGATACCTAAATTTGCATTATCACCACCTGATAAGTTAGTTGCCAGTGTTAATAGACAATTATTAAAACAATACGAAGAAAAGGTCAGACAGATTGAAACAAATGCTAAGACAGGAGAAACCAATAATAATTTGGCGTTAACCAAGATGAAAAATATTACCCAAGCTTCCGAAGAAAAAGGACAAGAGATTACAAAGTACCCCGAAAAACCATTTACTGAAATGGTTAAAACACCGGTACAGGCTCAAGAAGTTATTGATTATGTTAATAGTAACGACTTTACTAGTGATAAAATTAAAACACTAATATATGGAATTGCAACACAGAATAAATCAGTTAGGGAAAATTGCTACAATAATAACATAATGGATGTTAGAACCGATTCGTTGGTACCAAACAGAGAACAGTTCTTCGATTCACAAGTTGCAGTTCAAAACGGAGAAATCCTAACTACTATAGCCTCATTTGATAGTGTTGATAAATCTCTTGATTTCGCTAGGGCGACACTAAATCCGATTGGACCGATAGCTGACGCGATATATAATGTCTTAGAAAACGGAACAGTGACGGATGAGTTACCTAAAACACTTACAATATTATATATGAGTAATATATACTCTAATCCGGCAATTAATGGAAGTGCGTCAGACATAATAAAAGAGGTTAACTACCAAAAAGACACTAACGAAAACTTTAAAAATAATTACGGACAATGGTTAGATATATTTAAATCAGTGGTACAGAGAGGTGAATTTTGAATATTACCAACAATAAACATATTTATATAAAAAGATTACAGATGAATATCAAAAATTTATTAGATGACTATCTACAAAAAGATAGTAGAATTACAGAAAGAGATAATGGTGATGGTTATAAAGAAGTATGTGATTTAGATACGGGTGATTGTTATACAGTCAGAATGAGAGACGGTCTAATAGAAAGGGTTGATAACACTATGAAGGTTAACAGAACCATGAAGGTTGAGACACGACATGGTGTAAAAACATTATTAAATGGTTAAAAATTACAAAAATGTCTATAGATAAAAAAATTATAAATGAAATTGAAAGATATAATAAAATAAATAATTATATCGTTGAACAGGAAGATACAGAATTACCCCCACTACCGGATGAAGGTGGTGATGAATCTTTGGATATGGGCGTAGATACCGAAACAGATGTTGAGGAAGTTCCTGAACCTGTAGACGTTGATACTGACCCAGATGTTGAAGTTGTTGGTGATGAAGGTGGTGATATGACTGACGAAAGTGGAGTCGAGGAGTTAGACATTACTGAATTAGTTACAACACAAAAAGATATATCAGACAAACAAGATGAATATATGGAAACAATGTTTAGTAAGTTGGAAGACTTAACTTCTAAACTTGGTGAGATGGATACAATCTTAAATAAGATTAATGATTTAGAACAAAAAGTTGAAAAATATAGACAGAAATCACCACAAGAAAAACTACAACTTAGGAGTTTAGATAGTTATCCTTATAATCAAAAACTAACCGACTTTTTTATGGACAAACAAGAAGAAATAGAAAAGACAGGTAAAAACGAATATATACTTACTTCTGACGATGTTGAGAGTTATTCCGATGGTGATATCAAAAAGTCGTTTGATAAACCATTTGAAGATGAAAATAGTATATAAATTAACATTACTAACACTTACTTTTTTATTATCGGGATGCCAAAACGTAATCCCAACTAAAGTATATAAAAATCCTAGTAAATTTGGATTTGACGCAATGATTCCCACTTATTGGGACGGACAATACCCTGTAAGGTATTGGGAGGGTACAATTAAAATCGGGGAGACATGGACAGACTGGAATGGAATGACATGGGTAATAGATAAACACCCAACGGAGGAAGGAGTTTTAATAATTCGTAGTGATATATCAGAATAAAAAGGGACCCAATTAAGGGTCCTTTTTTAATGACTATTATTTGACTTAGTGATATTCGTTGTTATATTTTATGTTGAGTAACAGATAAAAATTTAACGAATAAAAGAAAAAAATTATGGCAAATGCACTCGACGCAGTACTAGCACAGTACGAAAAAAACACAGAGTCTCGCGGTGGCGGAGACGGAATGACACAGGAACAACGTCTTAAAAAATACTTTACTACGTATCTCCCTAAAGGAACGAAATCAGGACAATCACGAGTTAGGATACTCCCAACACCTGATGGTTCATCACCTTTTAAGGAAGTATGGTTTCATGAGGTACAAGTTGATGGACGATGGGTTAAACTTTATGACCCAGGAAAAAATGACGGAGAACGGTCTCCACTAACTGAAGTATATGAGGAACTCATGTCTACGGGTAAAGAGGCGGATAAGAAGTTGGCAATGCAATATCGTCCTCGTAAATTTTACATTGTAAAAGTTGTTGACCGAGACAACGAAGAAGACGGGGTTAAGTTTTGGAGATTTAAAGACAATTATAAGCAAGAAGGTATTCTTGACAAAATTATCCCGATTTGGAGGGCTAAAGGAGACGTTACAGACGGTAATGAAGGTCGAGACCTAATCGTTGAACTATCTAAGTCTAAGACTAATTCAGGTATTGAGTACACTATTGTTCAAACAATCATGTATGACGACCCTTGTCCTTTGAGTGAAGACGCGGACCAAATGAAAGAGTGGATGGAAGACGAGATGACTTGGTCTGACGTATACGCACAACGTCCTATTGAATACCTTGAAGCAGTTGCACGAGGAGAGACACCTGTATGGGACTCTGAACTTAAAAAGTTCGTTTATGGTAATGACACAACTGAAACTATCGGTGGTGCGACAACTAAGACAGAAACAACTGAAACGTCTCAAGACCCACAAGCGAAGGCTCAGGTTGATGAAGACCTTCCTTTCTAACATACAAAAACAATAAATGATGGTAAGGGTTTACCCCTTACCATCATTTATTTATAAAAAATATGACGATTAAGAAAAAATCATTTAAAGAAATTGGTGAAACCTACAATAATGATAAGATTACTTATCATAGATATGACTTAATTTATCCTATTTTTTTAGAAAATTTAAGAAAAGAAACTTTTAATTTTTTAGAAATAGGATTAGGTTCGACAAATAAAGATGAGGATACAGGGAAGTCGACTTACCTGTTTAAAGAATACTTTCCAAATTCCACACACTTTATAATGGACATAAAAGAATCTAATGAAGATGGAGATACTAAAGTTATTAAAGGTGACCAATCAAAAACCAAAGATTTAGAAAAAGTCACAAAAATTGTGAAAAACGCTAAACTAGTGATAGATGATGGCTCACATCACCCAAGACACCAATTCGAAACTTTTTGTTATCTATTCAAAAATTTGTTAGAAAACGGAGGTTATTACATAGTTGAAGATATTGAAACCAGTTATTGGTCACAAAACAGTAAAGTCTATGGATATACCATAGGTCATGACAACATATTTGATTTTTTTAAGAGACAAATAGATGAAGTAAATTCTGAATTTAGTAACAAAAAAAATAGTTTAAATATATCTATGATGACTTTTGCTAAAAATTGTATTATAATTAAAAAACAAACTTCAGAAGAAATTAAAATTAATAATCGAGAATATCGATTCAAACACCTTTTATAAATGGCAATTAAGAAAAAATTATTTAAAGACATAAAGAAGCAGTTCTCTTCTTCTGCCAAATTCAAACCACAAAGATTCTATGACTTGGGTACTGAATTTTTGGATGCAGTTGGAGTACCAGGTCCGGCTATGGGACACCTTAACATGTTCTTAGGTCACTCAGACACGGGTAAGACTACTGCTCTTGTTAAAGCCGCAGTTGATGCACAGAAAAGAGATGTTCTTCCAGTTTTTATAATTACGGAGCAAAAATGGTCTTTTGACCATGCAAAACTTATGGGATTTGATTGTGAAGAAGTTGTAGACGAAGAGACGGGTGAGTTGGATTGGGACGGATTCTTCATCTTCAATAATAATTTTGAGTATATCGAACAGATTACTGACTACATAAACTCATTGTTAGACGCACAGGAGAAAGGTGATTTAGATTATGACCTTTTATTCCTTTGGGATTCTGTAGGTTCTGTACCTTGTAAAATGACCTATGATGGTAAAGGAGGTAAGCAGCATAACGCGGCAGTACTCGCAGACAAAATTGGGATGGGTATTAACCAAAGAATCTCAGGTTCACGTAGGTCCGATTCTAAACACGAAAATACGTTAGTTATTGTTAACCAACCGTGGGTTGAACTTCCCGACAATCCTTTCGGACAACCTAAGATTAAGGCTAAAGGAGGTGAAGCGATTTGGTTAAACTCTTCAATGGTGTTCTTGTTCGGTAATCAAAAAAATGCGGGGACTACCAAAATCACTGCGGTTAAAGACAAGAGAAAAGTAAAGTTCGCCAGTCGAACAAAAGTCTCCGTAATGAAAAATCACATCAATGGATTGGGATATGAGGATGGTAGAATTCTTGTAACTGCTCACGGATTTTTGGCGGGTAAAGACTCAACAGAGGAAAAAAAGTCCATTGAAAAATATAAGTCAGAACATTCTGAGTATTGGAAAGATATTATAGGGACGGGTAGTGATTACAAGTTAGAAGAAGATAGTGTAACCGCATAAGTAAAAAGAAGTGACAAAGACCTTATTAGTAGACGGTAACAATCTGTTTAAGATTGGATATCATGGTGTTCGGGAATATTACCATAAGGGTAATCACATTGGTGGAATTTACCACTTTGTGAACACTATTAGACGTTTTATAAATGAATACAACTACGATAAGGTTATTGTTTTTTGGGACGGTAACGACAATTCAATACAGAGAAAAAAAATATTTCCTGAGTATAAAGAAAATCGCCGATATAACAGACTAAATGATATTCAAAAACAATCTTTTAATTGGCAACTAAAGAGGGTAAAAGAATATTTGGAAGAGATGTTTATTCGTCAGGTTGTAGTTGACGGTAATGAATCAGATGATATGATTGCATACTACTGTCAAATATCAGAAGATGAAACCAAAACGATATTCTCTGCGGATAAGGATTTAACACAGCTTATCTCAGAAAAAGTTCAGGTATACTCACCGACTCAAAAACAGATGATTAAGTTTGGAGATAAGGTAAAACTTAAAGATATTTCAATACCTCATCAGAACGTCACAACATTTAAAATAATATCAGGAGATAAGTCGGATAATATTGACGGAATATATTATTTTGGAGAAAAGACATTTGTAAAACTTTTTCCTGAGATAGTTGATTCTGTAGTTAGTGTTGACGATATTTTACATAAAGGTGAACAACTACACGAAAATGACAAAGACAACAGAGCTTTACAAAACTTACTATCAGGCAAAACAAAAAGGGGGGTTTACGGTGAAG
>JAAHTG010001183.1_pt1 | contig 10335 bp, 9 predicted proteins | sample 6116081 | NCBI WGS metagenome assembly JAAHTG01 (sample SAMN13939989, study PRJNA603662) | sponge metagenome | isolation source: marine sponge | host: Mycale hentscheli | place: New Zealand | collected 2005
ACAGCCTAAAGACCTACTCAAAGATGTAAAGGCAGATTTTAAATTTTAGATTGTTTCTGTAAAAAGCACTAACCGTCTAAGTAATATTTTTTTGAACATTTTGGAACAGTTTGATCATCTAGACATTGAGCAATTTGATTATGTGTTGGTGCAGGGTGATACTACATCTGCTTTCGCTGTAGCGGTTGCGGCATTCAATCATCAAGTGCCTGTGATTCATTTAGAGGCAGGTTTGAGAACCTACGATCCTTTTAGTCCATACCCCGAGGAGTTTAACCGTCGATCTATATCGGCACTAGCAACTATGCATTTATGTCCTACTAAATTATCGTGGGAAAATTTAAAAAAAGAAGGCATTAAAAATAACTTATATATTGTCGGAAATTCGGTTTTAGATAACTTAGCACACCTCAAGGGCAAACCTTCAAATAACAAAGTTCTAGTGACACTTCATCGCAGAGAAAAATATCAAGAAATAGAAAATTGGTTTAAGGCTGTAGAGAAGTTGGCCCAAAAGAATCCGCACCTTCACTTCGAGATTCCCGCTCACCCGAACCCCAATGTTCAAAAACATCTTCACCATTTTAAACATGTGAGTGTGCGTGAGCCTTATGAGCATTCCGAGTTTGTCAACGAGCTTGCAGAGTGCTATGCAGTTGTCACAGATAGTGGAGGAATTCAAGAAGAAAGTTGTTTCTTGCAAAAGCCATGCGTAGTGTGCCGAGAGTATACAGAACGGACTGAGTCTATAGGATTAACCTCAGTCTTGTGTAAAGATTGGCAGCACTTAGATAAAACATTTGAAGAAGCTATAAACCTTGATGTTTATGGTATACAATGTCCCTACGGCGATGGTAAAACAGCGCAACACATTGTAGAAATTATAAAAAGGAGACAAAAATGAAATTTTCTACCCAAGCAACAGGAGCACTACTGATGACCTTACAAAAGTGTTTATTGGAAGAAACTGATATTGTCGAATTAATTAACGAATGGAATCTTGAAGAGCGTGAGGGAGAATTATATGTACTTAATCCCCCAACTTTTAGCTTAGATCCCCCCAAGGAAGATCAAAAATTCGAAGTTCCCAAGGGTCTCTAGTGCCTAGGTATGATTATTGGTGTGAAGGATGCGAGAAATCTTTTACCCTTTCGCACTCTTGGAAAGAAAAAATTCTTAACTGCCCAGAATGTAAAGATACTAAATTTTATAAAATTCTGACCGCTCCAAGATTTGTTAAGAAGGTTGTTGTTAAAGAACAGACTGGCACAGATGTTAAACAATCTATAGAAAACGCCAAGAAAGAAATAAAATTAGAAAAAAATCGTTTAAGGAAGCGTAAGAAATGACAGGGTGGATATTTTTTGGTGTTTCTTTAGTGGTAAACGGATTTTTTATCTGGTATTTAATAGAGATGATAAAAAGTTTTATTTCTATTAAAAACACAATAGAAGGGTATTTGGTTGAAGTGAAGCAATACGAAGATCATTTAGAAGAAGTTTTGCAAAAAGATTTATTCTTTGATGATCCTATTCTTAAATCTTTGCTTAGTCACACCACCAATTTAAAAGAAAAGACTCGTTCTTTTGGAGAGGGGTTTTCTCTCGATGACTAAAAGAACTAGAAGGTCTTCTAAGAAGAATCATTACTTTACATCTGTAACAGAAAAAGCAATAATAGACTACTGTGCGACAGAGTGTTTGTCCCAAAGGACAAAACTTTATATAGATCATATCCAGCCAGCATTTGATGAGATGGTTGATAAAATTGTCTACACTTATAAGTTTACGAGTTTGGAAAATGTTGATCTATACAAGGATGAATGTAAAATTTGGCTAACCACAATCTTAGGAAAATTCAAACCAGATAATGGAGCAAAGGCATTTTCATATTTTTCGGTTGTTACAAAAAATTGGTTTACACACAAGGCTAAAAAACAAAACCAAAAAAATCGTCGTGAAATTCACTATGATACCATGATCCGAGAAATTGAAACAATGCCTGCGGACAGCATGGATTTTTATGCGGAAAGAGAGACAGCCGAATATTGGGAATTTCTATTAAAGGAAGTTAAAAAGTGGCAGACTCTAACCCTCAAGCCCAATGAGGAAAAAGTTCTCAATGCTGTTCTTACATTGATGGAAAACATTGAACAAATAGATATTTTCAACAAAAAGGCAATTTATCTTTATCTGCGAGAGATAACTGGACTCAATACAAAACAGATCGTAAGTTGCTTAAACAAGATGCGAGTAAAGTATCATAACTTTAAGAAAAAATGGGACCAAGGAGAAATCTTATAGCTTGCTATTTATTGCTAGGGAGTTTTTATCATGAAAAAAGGACTTAGCGACCTCATAGAGCAAGCACTAGAAAATATCAACCGAGATCGACAAGAAACAGAAGGACTACTAGAGTCCCTAAAAGAATATATGAATGTTTCTTCAGAACGGTATGCTGATGCTGGTTCTACGGCTGCTAAATTTGTGGAAACCCTGCAAAGAAGTAACGAGCAATTAGTTAAAATTGCCACCCTCGTATACAAAAAAGAATCTACCAATTCAACAGTTGGACTGTCAGAGGAAGATAAAAGCCAGTTATTCGATATGTTGAACGAGGACAAGTAAGATGCCTTTTCTGCCTACTTTGGGTTCCGTTGCTCCTCAAGCTGAAACTACTCCCGAGCGCAAGCCAGAAGGTAAGCTTAAGAATGCTTATAATCCAAGCACTACTGATCTTTTATCTAAATTAAGGCAAACCCAAGAATTAGAATATTCGCCCGACACTTTTGCGGGAAAAACAGAGTACAAAGGGTTGGTGGTTTTTAATCCTTATTTGGACGGACAAAAGCCCATTCCCGGAGACTATCCTGTAAAAGTTCGAGTTTACATTCCAGAATTGTATAAACACTTACCAAAGCCGATTGAGGGCACAATAACTTGTCAACAAGCTTCCTTATTTCCTGAGTTTGTAGCGCCTTCTTTAGAACAGGTAGGGTTATCCGAACAACCTCGACTTGGACAAGAAGTGAGAGTTCAATTCGTTGATAGGTTCCAAACTACCCACCACTACAACAATGGTTTTATTTTAGGTCCGACAGGAAAGTGGGGAGTTAATATAACCACACTTAGGCAAACTCCATTAGAAAAACAGGCACAAGAAAACTGCAAAGCTTTAGAAAAAAAGTTTCGAGCTATACCTCTTCCTCAAGACAAGAAAGTAAATGACAGGGAAGGAGGTCCACCGACACCGGGACTTGTCGATCCCTTATCAGGACAACCTGTTAATCCTAATAATAGGGATTTTCCTCTCCCGCCAGATCCTACTCAACGCCCAAAGCAGCCAGTAAGACCAGTCGCTGGTCAAAATGCTAAATGTGATACAAAATATGTATTAGAACAATTAAGGGCACAATTTGATTTTGCTGTACCCACTAAGACAGAGGTAGATAAACTCAAACAAAAAATATGGTGGCACCCTAAAACTGCGGAAGCCATAGCTATACTTCATCCAACCTTTAGAGGGCAAGTTATGCAGATGATAGAAAATCTAGCTTCTCTAAGTCCTCCGCTTTATCTTATTGTTGCCGGACAAGGGGGCGTGAGAACACTTCAACAACAAAGAGGTGTATATGCAAAAGGAAGAATTGAGCCCGGGACTCAGATTGGGTACGGGAAAGGGACCCAAAGAGTCCAAGATTTTGAGGGTCGCAAGTGTGCCATTGGTTCGCCAGGTTGTCATGTTTCGAAAGCTACTGAGGGAGAATCTTCTCACAACTATGCTTTGGCAATAGATGTGTATGAATTTAAAGGCTCCCTTCCTATAATAAAAGGAATCAAAGCATCCAGTAATCGTCGTCAACAAAAGTTTTCTAAATACAAAGGAAAATGGAATGAGATTGCTACTCGAAAAGGCGTCAAAAACAAAGATGTGTTAACTCCTTTGTATGCAGACATTAACCGTGCGTGTGTTGCGGCTGGGATGAAATCAGGAGCAGACTTTGACGATGTCCGCCATTGTGAAATAAAGAACTTTAACTATAGAAAAGCTTTGAAAAAACAACTGATGCAAGACTTTATACCAGGCACAAACTATATTAAGTTGGATTAAAAGGTTGTAAAAAATGGCAGACAAAATAAAAGTTTCTCTTAAAACCGGCATATCATCTGATAAAAAAGATCTTATAAGTGTTGTTGGTAAAAAGAACAATGATGGGATGTTTAATACCCATGTTGTTGAGGCAATCCCTCAATATAATGAAGCCGAAGCTGAAAAAGTAATTCAAGGACCTGGGAACCAATTTATTATCTTGGGAAGAGATAGACCAAGAGGAATTACCAGTGGGTATGGGGGTGCGGGACATACCCACTCTGCTTGTATTGATATAATCGCTGGACTTTCTGGGATCATGTCAAGAGAGGCTACTAGCGACGGTGAGATTATTGTTACGGACAAGAGTCCCGAGCACGATGCTGCAAGAATTTATATTTCCCAAAGAACAAACATTGACGATTATTTTCACTTATCCGAGGGAACAGTAGGAAAATCAGAAGCTCGTGCAGGCATTGCTGTCAAAGCAGATGATGTTAGACTTATTGCAAGAAATGGTATAAAACTTGTAACAGGAAGTGATAGTCATGAGGCTTCAGGGTTACCAAGTTTGTCAGTCGGAGGAATCGACTTGATAGCTGGTAATGACGACAGTGATCTACAACCACTAGTTAAAGGTAATAATCTCAGTACAGCCCTGGAGGAGTTGGCAGATTTAGTAACAGACCTGAACGGGCTAATGTTCTCAATGGTTAAGACCTATGTACAATTAACTTCTGCCTTGGCGGTCCATACACATATCTCCACCGCCCCTGGGTACCCAACTTCTCCTTCGGTTGATTTAGCCATGGGGATGACAGCACAGTTAACAAATTTAACAACTTTATCAACTGATTTATTGCTGCACCAGAAAAATTTAGTAGGGTGGGGACTCAACACACTTTATCCATGGGGAGAGAACTATTTTAAGAGTTCTTATAATAACACCAATTAAATGTCACTAAACCAACAACAAAAAAATATTGTCAACCCCTATCCTGAATTTTTTGAGTCAGTTAATTCTTATGACGACTCTAGGGTTGTGCCTACTGGGGGTGCAAATGGAAAGGATTACAATTATGACTCGGAAAGAAATAAATGGGTCCTGGAAGGTATACACGATTCATATTTAAATTATGGATATTTTCCTCGTATAGGAAAAGTTCTGAGACAACTTGGCCCATTAAATTCTGAAAATAATGTTGTAACTGTAGCAGACGCAATGGCTTATGCTGCTTTATATCCTCAAAATGCGGTAGTGGTAAGTAATGCCTTGTTCGAGGTTCCCTCTGGAGCCATAGAAGATTCGGAAGAGGCTCGTGTAAATTCTCAGCGAACAGGATATCCTTTAGGTTTGATGTCTAGAACCTTCGAGGAGGCGAAAAAGTCATTACAAGATGTTGCGATTCGAATTTTTGAAAATAAAACAATAGATAAATTTTCTTCGATTACAACGCCAAAATTACAATTGTCCGAGAATCAATTGTTATTTAAAGAAATGGCACAGAAAAGTTTTTCTACCATAAGCTCTGAAAGTCAACAACTATATCGACCAATGATGCCTTCGATGCTTGTGACAATACCAGAGGTTTTTAATGACAATAGGACTACGGAGATCAGAAAAACTTTTGGAAATGACCCCGAATCTCCCATTCTCTTGCCAAAAAGTGAGCAACAAAGTCAGGTTGAGATTTATTTAAACAAGCAACCCAAAGGTCTTGACCTTACTGAGTGGTCGGCCAATATCCCCCCAGGGGACGAAAAAAAAGTTGTTTATTATAATCCTCGTTCAAGAGAACTCTATTATTGTATTAGAACCAAAAGTCGGGATCCTTTATCTTTTGATATTGTTGATAGACAAACTGACCAATCTCAAAAAGACAATGTAGATAATTTTAAAAGAGAAGCACTCAAGGCAATGATTGCTTTTTCAGAAAGATTTTATGAAGAAGACAGTGAAATAGAAGATAACTTAAATTTTGTAAAATTTGATGCTCGCTACGGTGACGCTTTCCGTCCGTCGCTACCGGCTGGATATGGGGTGTGGTTAATATCAGCAAGGGTTCCATTATCGATTATAACCGCCTATCCACAGAATCTAAAAGAAAGTGAGGAAAGTAGTGTTCCTATTAAAACCTCACCATCTTCTTTACAAATAGCAAGAAATTTAATAAGAAATCTAGACCCTAAATATCGATTTGCCCATAAGGTTAGGGCTATGGAAGAATATATCAATCAAATGATTAGAGTTTTAGATTTCTATAACGATAAACTTTATGAAGAGGGTGTTGAACATAGTGTATTAAATAAATTGAATCTTGAAAGAGAAATTATAAGGTTAGAGCAATTTATGCCGTCTCTTTTTGAGTTAGGGGCGTCATTGGGGATAAGTCTTACCCCTGAAGACTATGTAGAATTCAGCCTTTCTTCAACCTACGAAATTTTATATGTTACTATTAATGGGAAAACATATTTTCAAAATTTAGGTCGTGATCTTAACACTTTACTCCCACCAAAATCAGATATTGTCGTGGATGTCGTTCTCCGTGACGACGGGACTCCTGAAATTGAAGCAAAAAATAGGAGTGAGTGGCAATCTTATGAAAATATTTTTTCAAACCTAACTCCTACCACGATAGCTTATTTGTTTAACAGTAAAAAAATAAGCCGTCTATCCCAGAAGCTAGAGTCAGAAAATGTGCCACCATGGAGTGATTTCTTTATAGCATATACTTACCCAAATCCCAATAAAAATTCTTTTGACATGACAGGCATACAAAAGACCGAAAAAGAAAAAGAAACTGCCACGGGTGGTGCTTCTGTGAGGTCAGCCAAACAACAAAAAGCTAGGCTAGAGGGGACTAAAGGTGAGGACACAAAAGGTTTTAAAACAGCCAAAGATGTACAAAGAGTGCTCCAAAAAAGATCTAAAACCCAACAGCAGATGTACCTATTGGTAAAAAATTCTGCTCGTAGTTGCGACACGGGATTTGCACGAGCAACGCAAACTTTGATGGACGGGTATGTGGCCTTCTCAAAAGGAAGACCGGGAGACAATGTTTCTTTTATGGTTCATACTATTCGTAACGATATTGTAGATTTATTGGTAGCCACTAATCGCACCAGCCCTGAAACAGCGGGAAAAAGTCGGAGCAGTATTGATACTGCCAATAGTTATGGCAGAGATCCTGACCGAATTCGACGACAGATAGAGAAATATGTAAATGACCAGATTACTGGTTGTTTAGACTTGATAGGTGATATAGTAATTGATACTGTAATAGATCCCGATGCTAAGCCAAGTTCTAAGGGTTTAGCCGGACCAATCAAGAAATATTGGAAGGATGCTATTAAGCCCCCAGGTTCTTTGCGAATTCCAAAGTCACCAACTTCCAATTTTTTTGGAGCTTGGGGAAAAAAACTAAAACAATTAACACTTAAGCTAGTCGAACAACTTATTTTGAGTATTCTGGGGGATGTAATTTCTGCACTTTTGGGATGTGGACCAGCACTACCAAATACCTCTGCTACCAAAATGAAAGGGGGAGTGAACGCTGTATTTGGAGCAATACGATTTAATGATGTTGCTGAAGATAATTCTATTGACCTACTGGAGGTTGCCAAATCTTTGTCAATGGTTAATATAACAGTCTCGTTAGACGAAAATGGTAACAAGAAAACAGCCGAATCACCAGCAACTTTGGACCAATTAAGACAACTAAATGATGATGTGTCCGATTTTCTAACTAAGACTGAAGCCTTGGCATTACTCGATGGTAATTTAAGCCCGTTAACTATGGCAGCTATTGGAGAAATGATAAATGAAGGACCCTATTCCGTTCCATCTACTGGTGTGATCATTGAGTCACTTAAAACAGATAAGCAATATATGGCCCAGTTCCAAGAATCCCTAAATAGGGACGACACCAAATATGCCACTTTGGGTTTAAACACAGAACTTGTACGCATGTATTTTAAGGCTATCGGTGATAGTTCTCTTAATACAGAAGAATTGCTTGAAAATCTTGATCCACGGGCGGCTTTTTGTGCGAAATATAATATTTCTGATGATTCTCCCTTATTAGATTTAGGGATTTCAGAGGCTCAATTGAACGCTCAAATTGATAATGAAGTAAATAAAAAAGTTGACAAAATTAAAGATTTGTGTGATATGATCGCTTATGATGGTTTTGCATGGCAGCAAGATGTAATTGATTTCTTTGATCAGTTTCCTGCCGCTGCCATGTACGACAAGCTATTAGGAAGTATTAGTAAAGCTAGTCAAGAGGCTCAAAAAGCTTTGTTAGAAGCAATGAAAGCCCAGCAAGACTCCACCCAAAATGCACCACTTGCTGTATTAGATTATACGGATACGGAGTTTTATCAATTTTGCGAGAATAATTTTGGAACAAGCAAGTTAGATCCTATCCCCTTTGTTGAGAGGGGAGGAGTTTTTCAATGGTCAGTGGGAGATGTAGGTGAGGGTAAAATATCATTTTTTCTAAGTAATGAATTTGCCCGTTGGTTTTATCAAGACAGTGAAGAATTTAAAATGTGGTTTTCAAGCCCTTTAAATACCTCTAATAATCCTCTAGTTGTTGATAACAGTGAACAATCAACTTATTCTTTAAGAGGTTTATCTACAGCCTCTGGGCAGCAGAATTTAGGTAATGAAGGAAATTACCCCGTCACTTCCGATGTTGCAACCGAAATGATAGATATAGCTTCAGCTATAGAAACCAGTATAAGAACCTCAGATTCTTACACTCGAAGGACTTATGGACAGAATGAGTTTATATCATTGTTCAATGCAGACGCCTCCATCACAGAGTTGCTTGCATCTTTCTGGGTGAGTCCTATTGGTATCAGAAGACTTCAGCCTTTACGGGAAACATTAGGAAAAAAAGCATTTCTCCCTGGGGGTCCCCGATGTGAGAGCAACCAAAGCAAGGCAATTGCTGAAGCCGCATATTTTGGGATTGAAATTCGTGTAATTAACTTTATTTTAAATGTTGGACCATTAATGAGAGCTTTCCCAGGCTGGATGACACCGGATGTTCTTAGTGTTTTGTCCTCCTATTTAACAAACAATATTTTTAGGGAATGGTCAGATAAAAAAATATTGAATATTTATCTGGATTCTTTGACTGACATCGATGTAAATTATTCGAGCGGACCTGTGAATAGTTCGGGATATAACCTAGAGATAGATGTTAACAGGGGTTCTAGAGCACAAGTAAATTATATAATACAACAAATTTTGTCTACCTTTTTTACAACATTTGGAAAAGGAAGGGCCTATCAATACCCAGGAACTAACTTCTTTAATCCTGAGAGTCAGTGGGCTACTGAGGGTTTAAACAAAAGATCAGTCTTGGTAGATTATCAAACTCTTGCACACGCTTATCGATCAGCTACCTGGAAATATCCAGGAGGTTATGGTGTGGAGCCTTTTAGTGTCGATGTATTTGACGAAATGCGTGGGCGTGGTTTAGATAATATAATACCAAGTATATTTGGCGTCAACCCAAACATAGACACATCTTGGGAAACTAAAGATGCTTTATACTATTTCCCCCTTCCGTTAGTTACAGCCATGCAAATTATCTATTTTGATCAGGTTGTAAATATCAATAATAAATGGCCACAATTTAGATTTAATACCGGACGCCAAGTGGCCTTAGCAGACGATGCTCTATTAAGTGCTGTTAACGAAACAAATGTTAGTATATTTAGTAATCCTTATAACGGCTATCCTGTAACTATCGAGGGAAAAATATATTACTCTCGGGAGGAGGTTATCCAAAAAATAATCTCTTTACAGCAAGAGAGAAGCAGAATTTATGAACTTGAGGCATTGTTTGGACCCTTGGCGGTATATAATGAAGATTATGAAAATTATGCCTACCGACACTCACTAGATGGAGATTATCTATCTAAAGACCTAGAAGAGTATAGAGATTTTTTCAACACCTTATATCAGCTAATTGGACCCCGTTATTTAGAAAAACACACTACAAAACAGTCCAAAGAAACTTTACGAAGACAAGTCTTACAGCAGTGGTATCTGGGAAGCTACCCTACCAATTTTACGGTGGGTGGGAGCAAAACCGAACCAGCTTGGCTCAGAGAGAGGGCGTGGTACGAAAGGGCTAGACTCTTAGGAGCGGCAGGAGGTAATGATAAATCTTTACTGACTCAATGGATTAGCGGGGAAGGCACCCCTCGTTTTACTACTAAAGACGG
>JAAHTG010002092.1_pt1 | contig 10327 bp, 5 predicted proteins | sample 6116081 | NCBI WGS metagenome assembly JAAHTG01 (sample SAMN13939989, study PRJNA603662) | sponge metagenome | isolation source: marine sponge | host: Mycale hentscheli | place: New Zealand | collected 2005
TCGATGGTGGAATAGCCGGTGCCGGTCAAAATTGAGATGATGTTAAAACTGCCGTCTTTTCATGAACAATGCCAAGAGCACGGATCGCTTCCGCCATGCGCCGGATGATCATTGCAACGTCTCTGAGCCTGACGCCCGGCGGATCATGCGCTCATAAAAGGCCACCGAGCGGCCCAAACTATCCACCGCCACTCGCTCATTGGTGCCATGAAAGCCCGAGAATTGCTCGAGCGACATCACAATCGGGGGGAAGCGGAAAGTTTCCTTGGTTACGCCAGCATAAAAGCGCGAATCTGTGGCGCCGACCACAAGGCTGGGCGCAGCCGCGATGGGGCCAAAAGCATCACCGAGCGAAGCGGTGATCAAGCCGTATGCGGCGCCGTTAATGTCAGACGGTGCCGGCGGGTTATTTGGTTTGGCATAGATTGAAACCTCAATGTCACCGCCCACCAGCTGTTTGGTGCGCGCAACTATTTCTTCGATAGTGTTACGCGGATGAATGCGGAAATTAATCAGTGCACGTGCTTCCTGCGGCAGAATATTTTCCTTGGAGCCACCATTAAAAACCGTGGCTGCTGTGGTGGTGCGGTACTGCGCAGCGGAATAGGCCGGCTCCGACAGGCTGGATTTCACCAGCGGGCCAAACAGCCACAGGTTCGCCGCCGCCACTCGCTGCATGAAGGGCATTTCGCCAGCAATCGCGCGCAGGTTCGCTGCATCCGCTTCGTCTATTTCAATAGGAAACGGATTTGACTGAACCCGCTCCACGGCGCGGGCAAGTTTACTAACTGCCGTGTCAGCGCGCGGTGTTGATGAATGGCCGCCACTATCGCGCGCCACCAGCTCCAACGTCAGAAAACCTTTTTCTGCCAAGCCAACCACCGCCATGGGACCATCGATAAAATCAAGGAACCCTTCCAGAATGGTCAGGCCTTCATCTAAAATCCAGTCAAACTGAACACCCCGACTTGCCAAAAGCTCCGCAATTTTCACCGCGCCGCGCTGTCCGCCAATTTCCTCATCGTGGCCGAAGGCCAGATAAATATCCTGCTCGGGCTGGAAGCCTTCAGCCGCCAGCCGCTCCACGGCTTCCATCACCAAAACAACCGTTGACTTATCGTCCAGTGATCCGCGCCCCCAAACAAAACCGTCAGCGATAACGCCGTCGAACGGAGGATGGGTCCAGGTTCCTTCTGTGCCCGGCTCGATGGGCACCACATCCATATGACCAAGGAAGCCGACCGGGGCTTTGCTCGCGTCCTTACCTTCCCAGCGGTATAGCAGCGAATAATCGTTGACAGTTTCGCGGGACAAGGCGCTGTGCGCATTGGGGTAAGTCTCGGCTAACCAGCCATGAAACGCCAAGAAGGCATCGCCTTCGGTATCGGCTGTGGGCGACCATGAAATTGTCCGCATCTGTACTGATTGACTAAGATGCTGGGCGATTGCGGCGGTGTCATAATTTGGTGCCTCCACTTCTGGCACATCCAGATAGGGCGACGGTAAATCGCTAGCCCGCCAAAGTGAAATGCCCAAAAGCACAACAACAACCAGCGCGACTGCGCCTAAAAATTTGCCCATAAAAACCCCTCCCCGGGTATAAATTCCAGTCTATTTTTCCGCCTTTTCATCGTCCTTTTGTGCCTCAACCGGATAGACAAATTCAGCCTTGTCCGCAGCAAACAAATGCTCACGGAACCAGCTCAGAGCATGTTCGGTGATTGCACGCCGGGTTTTCGGCTTCGAGGGACCGTGACCCATGTCACTGTACACAATCATTCGTGCTTCGACGCCCTTGTCCAGAAGCAGCTGCCGGAACTGATAGCCGTTGGCGATTGGCACTCGTGCATCATTTTCACCGTGTTGTACCAGCACCGGTGTTTTCGCATTGTCGATATAGGTCACCGGCGAGGTTTTCGCGTAAACAGCATCGTCCGCCAACGGTGTGGCGTCAAAATATTCGGTGGTGAACTGGGTGATGTCAGTGTTGTAATAATAGGTGCGCCAGTCACTAATGCCCGCGCCCATAATCGCGGCGGTACAGATATCGGAATAGGTTGCCAACATCGCCGAAATATGGCCGCCCTGGCTCCAGCCCAAACAAGCCACTTTATTGGGATCTACCAAGCCCTGACCGACCAGCATTTTAACACCAGCGATGATGTCGCGCGCCGGGCCGATACCCAGATTTTTCTGGTTGCTTGTCTGAAATGCCTCACCGTAGCCTGCGCTGCCGCGGTAATTGGTTTGCAGCACCAATGCGCCCTCACCCTCAGCCGCAAGTACTTCCGGGTGATAGATAGAGCGCGAACCAGACATAAGCGGCCGGTCAGTACCGGTAGGGCCGCCGTGGGTGCGCACATACAAGGGGTAGCGCTTGCCTTTTTTATAGCCAACCGGCTTGGTCAGCACGCCTTCGATCTCAAGACCATTGTCACTTTGCCATGTAATCAGCTCCCGGATGGGCTTGGACATCCCGGTAATCTGCGCAGAAAAATCAGATAGTTTTGTGATTTCATTGTCTGCCGAGAAGGTGACCTCCGCAAGCGTATCAATGGTCGCCTTCAGGAAGGCCTTCGTTTTACCATCGCGCGAGATGCTGAAGCCGTATGAATAACTCGTCGCTGCCCTGTCCCGGGTTACGTCACCGGTTTTCGTGTTCAGATGAAACAGGGCGAGGCCGGTGCGGGCACTGGCACCAAACAAAAGTTCATTACCTTCGAACCACAAAAGATTCGGGTCATAGGTTGGCATGTCGATGGTCTGGGCATCACCACCATCCGCCGGACGAATGATAACGTCAGACAATGTCGGGAAACCAGTTGCATTAGTGTAGGCCAGCGTGTCACCGCCCGCCTGCCACACCGGTGTTGATTTCACCCCATAATCATCGTCAATTAGCTTGGGCGTGCCGCCTGCCGCATCCATCACATACATGCGGCCCTTAAGCAGGTCCGCCAGATGCGGACTGGGCCACGTGGTGAAGGCAATTTGCTTGCTGTTGGGCGAAAGGGCAAAACCAGTCACCGAAAAATCGCGCCCTTTGGTCAACTGCTCGGGCTTGCCATCCAGTGTCATGTCGGCGTTGAGCGCCACGCGCCATATATGGCGATAGCCACCATCTTCTCGGACCACATTATAACTGCCATAGCGCTTCTCGCGCGCCTCGATCAGCTTTTTGTCTTCCGGCCCTGCGGTGAAATACAGCGCACTGCCATCGGGTGCAAAAGTCAGACTACCCGCGCCTTTGACTTTAAACTCAGGCATCACCGGCTCACCACCAGCCGCTCGAATGAATCCGAGTTTGCCGTCCCGTATAAAAGCGATCCACTGACCATCGGCGGACCATTCATAATTGCCAACGCTGTCTTCACCGTGGGTTAGCTGAATAGGCTCGCCGCCACTAGTCGGCACCACCCAAAGCTGCGACATGTCCTTATCGTTCTTGAAATCATTTTCAAAGGTCAGAAAAGCCACATGAGAACCGGGAGGGGAAATTTCAGCGCTGCGCGCAATCTTCAGGCCCATAAACTGGTCAAGAAGCGTCGCCTCCGGCGTTTTATCCTCAGCAAAAACGCCAAACGGCGCTGCCACCACTAACATCGCAGCAAACAGTTGTCTCATCCCATCCCTTCCCATTAAGTGTCGTTCGATATTATGTTGATTGCACCTAACCAGCCCAAACATCCAGCACATAGCGGCCTTCTTTGGCCATACTGTCGATCCAGGCGTCAGCCACCTCAAGCGTGACCTCATTTTCCTCAGCATAAAGCGCCGCCAATGCGCGCTTCACATCCGGCTCCATCGCCGCGCCGTCGCCGCAAATATAGATCACGGCGCCTGCTTCTATTAACTCCCAAACCCGGTTGCCCTGTTTGCGCACCAGGTCCTGTACATAAACGCGCTCTGGCCCGCTACGGGAAAAGGCGGTGTGCAATTCCACCAGTCCGTCCGCTTCTGCCACCTTCAGATCGTCAGCGTAGAGGAAATCCTGTTCCGGGTCGCGGCAACCAAAAAACAACATGGCAGGGCCAAGGTCTGTGCCGCCTTCCCTCATCACTCGGCGCTCTTGCAGGAAGGCGCGGAACGGCGCAAGGCCAGTACCCGGCCCAACCATAATAATCGGGGTGTTGGCGTCCTCCGGCAGACGGAAGCCAGCGGCTGGCTCCTTAATCACGGCCTGAACCGTCGTGCCGACTTCGGCTTCACTCAGATAGCTGGAGCAAACCCCGTGATATTGACCGTTGCCCGATAGTGCCGGGCCGTCCACGACGCCGACCGTAATGGAGCAGCGCCCGGGCGTTGCCTTGGGCGACGACGAGATGGAATAATAGCGCGGCGACAACCAGGGCACCATTTCCAGAAACAGTTCAAACGGCAATTCGCAAGCTGGGAATTCTTCAAGCAAATCAAGGATCGATTTGCGCTTGAGGAATACCTCTGTCCGGTACGGATCTTCGTCGCCTTTAGCCGGGGCTGCGAGTGCATCCAGGGCTGGCTTGGTTTTAGGACAACGGGTGTTGGCAGCAAGCACGCCCACATCCTTGCGGCTGGCCACGGCTTGAATTTCACCGCACACTTCCGCCAACCGTTTGACCGAAAAGGTGCTGCCATTGGGGAAGGGGCTGCGCCGCCCCCCTGTGACATCAACCCTGATATAGGCGTCGTCATCGAAGCCAAAACAGGCCAGCGCACGCGCCACATTGCGGGCACTGTTAACCGGCACAACACATAAATGGTCACCGGGCTGGTAACATACGCCCTCGGGTAGCTCAATTTCGACATGGCGAGTTGAACGGGTTGAAGGGTTATCACCGCTGTGGTTTTGCAGCTCGCGGTTCTCCAATATTTTCATCGCAACCGTACCAGCCTGCGCCGCGATGGGGTTGGCGGTGACACTGTCGGTTATCTCGACTTTATAAAGCGGTTGGGCGTCAACGGCCTTGGCGAAGTCGATATCCAGACCAAGTTCTTTGCCCACGGCAGGCAACAGATCGTCAAACCAAGTGTGGAACTGGCCGTCCATATCCTCGCGTGCGTCGGCCTCGCCCCGATCGGTTAGGCGGTGGCCACCCAGTTCAGCTAACTTGACGTCGATCATGCGCGGTATGGTCTGAAAGGTAGAGGCCCAGTCGCGGCTACCACAGCCAAACACGGTATAGGACACGCCGTCAGCAGCGCCCACTGCCGCAGTCTCAAGCCAATCACAGAATTTCATCGCATTATCTGGAGGGGAGCCGTTATAGGAAGCACAAACAATAACCACCGAGCCTTCGGTGGGCAGGTTACCGGCATAATTGTCCAGCGGTGCGAGCACGCTTTCAAAGCCGTTGATATCGCCGGCTTCTGCGATATCACGGGCGAAGCCTTCCGCTGTTCCCAGATTGGAGCCATACAGAACGGTAAGCTGCGTACCGTGCTTGGGCCGGCGGGCAACTTCCCCCAGGCCTGCGCTTTCATCTTCGGTCTTTGCTGTGCTTGGGCGGCGCACGATGCCGTCGCGCAGTTTGGCTTTGATGGTGAAACCATCTGGCTTCAATGACAAGGTTTCCTTGATTTTCAACTGATAATTCTTGTGATCAAACAGCTTGAAACGCTGCAGAATCATGGCAAGCACAAGAATGGCTTCCTGTATGGCAAACTGGCGGCCAATGCAGGCGCGCTTGCCATTGCCAAACGGTTTGTAAGCATGATCAGGCCGGGTTGCTTCGGCCTCAGGCATGAAGTTATCAGGGTTGAAAACCTCGGCAGTGTCACCCCAGTAAGCTTTGTCCCGGTGCAACGACGGGATCAACACTGTAATAAACGTATCTTTCTTTAGCGGGTATTTGCCTCCGATCACTTCATCTTCATAGGGCGCGAGGCTAAAAGCAGGGGCAGTTGGCCACAGGCGCAAGGATTCCATCAGAACGGCGCGCGTATAATCAAGCTGGCCAATTTGCGCGATCGTCGGCGCGTCACCAATATTATTGCCCAGCACACGGTCCACCTCGGCGTAGGCTTTGGCCAAAACATCAGGGTTTTGGAGAAGGTAATACATGGTGAAGGACAGAAGGCCCGATGTGGTTTCATGCCCGGCAATCAAGAAGGTGTTGATCTGGTAACGAATATTTTCGTCGGTCAAGCTTTCGCCTGTGACTTTATCAACCCCCGCCATCATGAAATTCAGCAGGTCTTTCTGGGCATTGTCGCCGCCCCTGCGTCGTTCGGTAATAATATCGTCCACCAGCTTGTTCATAAAGCCGACATCATCACCCATATCGTTCAGCCGCTTGCGCAGCGCCACTTTCTCAAACGGTAAACCACGCTGCAGCATGCAGGTTTCCAGCGTGCGCCCAAGAGCGTCGATAAAAGGATGAAAATCTTCGCGGTAGAAGGAATTGAACCGATAGTCGAAGCCGCACAGACCAATGGTGTCCAGTGTCAGGCCGGTCATGTCGCGCACAACGTCAATTTCCTCGTCCGCGTTCATCCGCTCCCACTTGAGCATTAACTGGTCAGCGATATCGACCATCATCGGCAGATAGTCCACCATCGACTTCTGACTGAATGTGGGCATAAGAATATTGTGGGCTTTGGCCCAGGTGGGGTCGTCACTGTCGCCAGTGAACAGGGCGTCACCACCCACCGCGCGCACCCGCCTGAGCGGTCCGCGCACCACCTTGCCGAACCTGCTTTCGTCGCACAGCTCCTTAACCAAATCAGCGCCGGAGACAATCACCATGGGCGAGCCCATCATATCCAACCAAAATATGGGCCCTTGTTCCTTGGCATGTTGCATCAGGTTTTGCAGCGGGGCATCAGGGTCTACTGAGAGCACGTTACCAACAAGCGGCTTGCCGTCTGGTTGGGGGATCGGGTGCAAGCGGTTCTTTTCGGCCATCAACTGCTCTCCTGAATTTATCATCGCTAGCGACTATCGAGACGAAAGATAATTGATACCATTAGAGTGTTGGCCTGTATAGAGCCGCCAAAAGAAGTCTCAGGGCCAACAACTTCTAAACTTTTGACATTGTTCGAAATCGGTCATTGCCTGTTCGAAATCGAACATTGGCAGCGGATACCCAACCATTCAAAATTAGCAAGCTACTGATTAAAAACAAAAATATTCATCAAAGTCAGTTGGTGCAAAAATTGCTGCAAGTAAGCGCAACACGACATTACCGCATAACCCGCTGGAGTTTTTTTATGTTCAGAAACTATCTCGCCGTCGCCGTCCGAAATATTTTGAAGAATAAGATATTTTCTTTCATCAATATTGCCGGGCTGTCCATTGGCTTGTCGGCGGTGATGCTGATCACCCTCTATATCTGGGATGAGATTACCTACGATAGCTATCTGGGCAAGAACGACGGTATCCACAAGCTGGAGCTGGAAACCAACTTCGGCGGCAGGGGTGTTCGCAAAAACCGTGTGACCGCCGGCACTGTTGCGGTCGGGCTGCTGGCCGACTACCCGGAGCTGGTTGCCAATTCCGCACGGGTAAACAATTTCACCGGAACAGTGACCGTCGGCGAGCAGAGCGTCAGCGAAGCGGCCATGCGGGTGGACCCGTCCTTTTTCCAAATATTTGATATTGATTTTGTTGCAGGTAGTTCAACAACAGCCATGCCGGACATGTCCAGCGTTGCCCTGTCACAAACAACAGCGAATAAATATTTTGAGCCCGGTGCTGCGGTTGGGCAAACACTACAGTTAGATGACGGAAAAAGCTATCGTGTCGGAGCTGTGTATACGGATTTTCCCGATAACACCCACATGCGCCCCACCATGATTTTTCCCCTGCGGCCGGGCAATTATGATCTGGTATCGGAAGATGCCGGTTGGTGGCAAATGCGCTTTTTCACATACGTGCAATTGAAAGACGGCGTCACCGCTACACAGCTGAGCAGCGTGCTGCCGGAGTTTATTGACCGCCACCGCGAAGACATCGAACCCGGTGTGGTTATGAGCAGCGTATATGGTTTCAACGTTATCGCACTGGAAGATGTGCATTTTGAAACTGCCGCCGCCAATGCGGGTGACCCCTTGATTCTGACTGGCTTCGGCGCGATCGCCATTGTAATTCTGTCGATCGCCACCTTCAACTTTATGAATATGTCGATCAGCCGCGCGGTTGGCCGCACCAAAGAAGTTGCTATCCGCAAGGTATTTGGCGCCGGCAAAAGCAACGTCATCAGCCTCTTCATAAGCGAAACCTTGCTGACAGTGGTAATATCACTGTTTCTGGCGCTGGTGATAACCGAACTGTCCTTGTTGTGGTTCAACGACTTTGTTTCCAAATTGATGTCTATGGGGGTTTTTGTCAGTCCAATCTTTATCGTTGGCATGATTGGCTTGGTGGTCACGGTCGCGTTTGGTGCCGGTTTTTACCCGGCTTTCATTATGTCAAAAATTCGCCCCGCAACGGTTCTAAGCGGGGGCCGGTCGCAAAGCAGGAATATGTCCCGGCTGGGCATGGCGCTGGTGACAATCCAGTTCGCAGTGGCGATTGCCCTGATCATCACCACAACAATTATTTACCAGCAAATTCGCTATAGCCAAACCATGGACCCGGGATACAGCAAGGAAAATCTGGTGCTGCTGCAAGGGCTTCAACACCGGTCAGTTAACCCGTCGGTTCAGGTTTTAAAACAACGCCTGTTGGCCCATCCTGATATCACCAATGTCTCGTTGTCGGACCAAGCCCCCGGCGGCACCTATGGCTGGTACGAGGGCGTTGACCGGGTTAACGGTGCTGCGCTTGAGCGCGCGATCAGCATCCGCGGCACGCTGGTGGACCAAGACTTCACCGAGACATACGGCATGGACATAATAGCCGGGCGGGCTTTGTCAGAAACGAGAACCGCTGATATCTCACGCGCTGTAGGTGAAGAACAAAACCGCGATACGTCTAATATAATGATCAATGAAACCGCAGTAAAAATACTTGGCCTTGGTACTGCCAGCGAGGCAGTGGGCAAAACCTTCGGTGAAAACGACCGCTGGACAGTGGCCGGAGTTGTCGGCGACTATTTACTTGGTTCGTCCAAGGGCACGGTGCCACCAATGATGTTTTACATCGACCAACGGGGATTCAGAACGCTTGCACTACGCTTCAAAACCAACGATGTGCCTGAACTGCTCGCCGACATCGATACCATATGGGCCGATATAGTTGGTGCCCGGCCTATACGCCGCCAGTTTATGGATGATCGCATCGCCGCACTGTACCGGACTGAGCAACAACAAGGGCAAATATTTGCCTTGTTCTCCGGGCTCGCTGTGCTGGTTTCCTGCATCGGATTATACGGCCTTGTCTCGTTCAGCGTGGCTAAACGACAAAAAGAGATCGGCGTTCGCAAAATTCTCGGCGCCACCAACGGTATCATCACCCGCCAGATATTATGGGATTTTTCCAAACCAGTACTGATTGCCAACCTAATGGCCTGGCCGCTAACGGCTTATTTGATGAGTGGCTGGCTGACCAATTTCAACTACCGGATCGATCTGGAACCGACGCCGTTTCTGGCAGCAGCAGCAGCGGCCCTGGTTGTTGCAGGCCTGACGGTGATTGGTCACGCGGTCCGGGTTGCATCTGCCAATCCTGTACACGCCCTGCGGCACGAATAGGCGAAACTCTTTTCCAGACAGTTTTTCAGTCAAACAGTTTTCGAGTCTGATATAATAAGGGAACCACTGGAAAAATTGGAAGAGGGTGCAGGGTGACAAACCACCACTGGCACATACGCAGAGCACACTCAAGCGACGCAGGTGCACTGGTCAGCTGCATCGATGCCGCCTATGCACAATACAAACACAATATTCCGGACCTGCCTGCGGTTTCAGATGGCTGCGAAGAGGAAATTGCCAAAAACCGAGTTTGGGTTGCGCTTAACGAAGTAGACCTTGTCGGCTGCCTGTTTTTGGTACCGGATAAGCGGTTCATGAAGTTGGCTAATGTGGCGGTTCACCCGGAGCACAGCGGCAAGGGCTTGGGCCGGGAGTTAATGAAACTCGCCGAACGCGAGGCCAGAAACCACAGCGCGGATGAGCTGAGACTAACGACCCACGTCGCGATGCCTGACAATATCAGGCTATACACTCGACTGGGCTGGAAAGAGGTTGCCAGAAGCGGCAACAGCGTTTCAATGACCAAACTTCTTTAAGGGTTGGCAGACGGCGGTGTTAGCCAAGCGAAGCCATAAAAAAAGCCACTCAAACGAGCGGCCTTTTTGATAGTGACTGATTTCTTGATGGCGCCCTGACTTAGAAGGGAATGGTGTGGCCACAAAAAACCGCCCCGAAGGGCGGTTTGTTTTGATGGCGCACCGGGGAGGATTCGAAC
>JAAHTG010000144.1_pt3 | contig 10326 bp, 12 predicted proteins | sample 6116081 | NCBI WGS metagenome assembly JAAHTG01 (sample SAMN13939989, study PRJNA603662) | sponge metagenome | isolation source: marine sponge | host: Mycale hentscheli | place: New Zealand | collected 2005
ATGCAAACGGCAACAGGTCAGGAAATGCCTCACGATGCTGATGATATGGCACCAGACGGTATGGATGATGATTCTGATAATAACAGAAAAATGATGGCTAATGAAGAATTTTATGGTAGTATTGATGAGGATGAAGTAATAGAAGAATTATTTGGTAGTTCTAAGAAAAAAATGAAAACACCTATTACTACATTAGGTATGTTTGAAGAAACAAACGAAGGTACTAAATGTTGGAATGGTTATGAAAAGAAAGGAATGAAGACCATGTTCGGTAAGAAAGTTCCAAACTGTGTTAAAAAAGAAAGTAAGGAAGAAAAAGTTAGACAGATTGAGGAAAATATAGTATCTTTGATTAAGAAATCACAAGGTAAGATGTTAACTAAGGGAGATATACTACAAGAGCAACCAAGTATTGCACCAGCTAAACCAACAGTTAAACCTGGAGTAAGACCTGAAAGAGGGACACCTTACAAACCAAAACATAGTCCAAAACCTAAGGCAGGTACCGAAGTAAAGCCAGCAAGACCAACTGTTAAGCCAGGTGTTAAACCTGAAAGAGGAACCCCGTATAAACCAAAACACAGTCCAAAACCCAAAGCAGGTGAGGAACAAGGTTTACCTGAATTCCTTAAGTTTAATAATCTAAATATTAAATTCAGAGATGAGTAAGTTGAAAGAACAAATCGAATACGATGGTCCTGAAAGAATGGACCGTGAAATAGAGAGAAAAATCTCCAGTGGTGAAACTCCTCTATCTGATAATCCGGGGTTACCGGGTAAGGAAGATGATGAATTTGATAATTCATTTTCTGAATTAGTCGCTTCTGAAAGATTTAAAGAAGTTGTAGAAAAAGTTAAACGATATACAGGTATGGATGACGTGTCTGGTCAAAATGCGTTTATGCAACTTCAGATGATGTTGATGCAAGCAGTGCAAGAAGTGAAATCTATAGAATCTAATAACGAAGGGTTTTTGGAGCAATTGGCCGTTGATTTAGTGAAAAAAGAATTATCTATTCCTGACGACGCATTTCAGTATGACGTTGAGTTAACATCCATGCCAGGTCAGATAGATACTTCTCAAATGATATCAGAACCTGAGGAACTTGACGATGATGAGGTTCAGCAACAATTCGGTGTTAGTTCTGATGAGGCTGAAGATGATTTGGAAAACTTTATGGCCGCTTTTGAAAAGTTTGACTTAGAAAAGGCAAAAAGAAGATTTATTAATTCTTTAATTCAAGGAGCGTCTAAAAAAGGTCATTACATGTTCCACCTCGTTGAGGAACAACTTAATACACTTAACCCACGACTACTTAACCTATACGGTGTGTTGATGTCTATTAACGACTTACTGTATTGGATAATGCCGGACCAGATGATTATGTCGGCCGCTGGTGATGGAGAAGGTGTACAAGGCTCTGAAGAAGTTGACGACACAACTGACCCACCGACAATTAAAGCTAAAGGTCTATTTTTTCCCGTATTGATTCATGAATTAATAAAAGGTGTTTATGAGGTTTTAGGAACACAAGGACTTCCTGATGACCCTAAAGCTGCCGATATGGTAATGGGTCAAACAGATACACTACCCTATGAGGTTTGGGACCTAAGATTAGGTCCAGTAATATGGGATAAATTTACACAATCGTATCCTGATAAATTATATGACGAAGACATGAGAGAGGTGCAGAACTACCTCTTTTCAAGATTCTCATCATTGTCTACTGACGAATTCTTCGAAGTGGCGAGAATGATTCTTTCAGGTTCAGATGAAGGTAAACAATTGGTATCTAAAATGGTTAATGAAATTATTGAAGAACTAAAAGGATATGAGTATGAAGATGCAATGTCACAGTATAGTGATGACGATGATGACGATAGTGATGGAGGACTTTCAGACTTATTAGGTGATTTAGGTATTTCTTTAACATAAATTCTTACTAAAATGTCTATATGGCGTTAACAAAAGAAAAAGTATTACTAGAATATGCGAGGTGTGTAAAAGACACCTCGTATGCATTAAGGACATATCTACAAACTTATGACAATACACAGTCAAAATATGTTCCATTAAGATTATTTCCCGACCAAGAAAGTTTAATAAAAGATTACGATACTTTTGAAGAGAATATCGCACTTAAGTACAGACAAGCGGGTGTTTCTACTGTAACATCAGCGTGGGTTTCAAAAAAACTAATTACTGCGTCTAAATCGAAACCTGAAAAGATACTAATAATCGCGAACAAACTTGACACCTCTGTTGAGATGGCTGGTAAAATAAGGGCGTTTATTGAACAATGGCCAAATTGGTTTGGTGTTAACTTCTCAAACGAGAAAAATTCACAGAGACATTATAAATTAACTAATGGATGTGAGGTTAAATCAGTTGCAACCTCTAAAGATGCACTTCGTGGTTATACCCCCACTATACTTGTTTTTGATGAAGCGGCATTTATTGAGGCAGATAACGACTTTTGGTCTGCGTGTATGGCGTCACTATCTACGGGTGGTAAAGTTATTGTAATATCAACACCTAATGGATTTGACCGTATATATTATTCTATATATGAGCAGTCGTTAAGGGGTATGAATGATTTTAAAATTACCGAAATGTTTTGGTATCGTGACCCACGTTACGCCAAAGACTTAAAACTAATAAAATGTAATGATATCGTTCATTATATGTTGAATAGGGAAGACTATAAAGACGAAGAAATCACTATTGAATACGGGTCAATTGACCCTATGGAAAGAGATTTTGAAGAAATTAAGTCTAAATTTATCGAAGGATATAAACCTTACTCTTCTTGGTTTGAGGGGATGGCAAAGAAACTTAAATTCGATAGGAGAAAAATTGCTCAGGAATTAGAGTGTAATTTCTTAGGTTCAGGTGACAATGTTATTCCTAGCGATACTGTAGAAAAAATAAAAGAGAATTTTATTCGCGAACCTGAAAATAAGTTTATGGGTGGGGCGTTATGGCAGTGGAAAGAACCCGTAGTCGGTCACAAATACATTATGGGTATTGATGTTTCTCGCGGTGATAGTGAAGATTTCACTACATTTTGTATTATAGATTTTGATGAGAGAGAACAAGTGTTAGAGTATTTGGGTAAAATACCACCTGATGTCGCCGCTGAGGTTGCGTTTAAGTGGGCTACTATGTATTCTGCATTTGTCGTTATTGATATCACTGGAGGTATGGGGGTTTCCACTTCACGTAAACTTCAGGAAATGAATTATAAAGACCTATATGTTGAAGGGACGAACACTGCGGATAAATGGAAATACAATCCTAACACAGTTGATAAAATACCAGGGTTAAACTTTAATTCAAAAAGAGTTCAGATAGTGGCTTCTTTTGAGGAGTCCTTAAGGCATGACTTTTTAGTGAGGTCATCAAGACTAATGAATGAGTTAAATACGTTTGTTTATATAAACGGTAGACCTGACCATATAAAAGGACAACACGACGACTTAATAATGGCTATGGCTATGGCAATTTATGTAGGAGAGAACTCATTCACACAACTCGAAAAGGTAACTGAACAAACCAAAGCCATGATGGAGAGTTGGATGGTTAATGAGACTCCTGTCAAAAATATCTCTAAAGATTTTAATCCTGGATTACCCGTGATGCCAAACAACAACAATCACCATAGACCAAACGGAATAACAAGACAAGACTATGAACAATATAATTGGTTATTTGGGGGAAGAAGGAGATAACCTTTAATTAATTCTAGTAAAGTTTATATTTATCTAAAAAACTATGGCGGAAAACAATAACTTTACGATTTGGCAAAGACTGACAAAAGTTTTTGGTCCTGATTCGACTCTAGACCAACAGCCACCCGTATATAACTTCGACAAAAAAGAAATACTCAAGACCACCAACAAACAGGAGTATGAAAGAGAGAAGTTACAATCACAACAAACATTATATTTGGGTCAGCAGTGGCAAAAGATTGAAAATAATCTTTATACCCAAGCAGTATATTATGAGCCAACCCGTTTAGCCTCTTTTTACGATTATGAAAGTATGGAATATACTCCTGAGATATCTGCCGCCTTAGATATCTATGCAGAAGAATCCACTACGCCGGATGAAGATGGTTATATGTTACAAATTTATTCTGAAAGTAAAAGAATTAAGTCCGTTTTGGGTGACTTATTTAATAATAGATTAGATATTAACACTAACTTACCTATGTGGACAAGAAACACCTGTAAATATGGGGATAATTTTGTGTATCTAAAATTAGACCCTGAAAAGGGGGTTATGGGAGCTCAACAGTTACCTAATATCGAAATTACTCGACAAGAGAGGGGTATGAAGATGAAACCAGAAAGAAACTCATCCAGTACTGAAAATGATGCATTAAAATTCATATGGCAAAATAAGGATATGGAATTTAATACATGGGAAATTGCACACTTTAGATTATTAGGTGACGATAGAAAACTACCATACGGAACGTCTATGTTGGAAAAAGGTAGACGGATATGGAAGCAGTTGATACTATCAGAAGATGCTATGTTAATATACCGAACTTCACGTGCACCTGAGAGAAGAGTGTTTAAAGTTTTTGTTGGGAATATGGATGACAAAGATGTCGAACCATATGTAAACCGAGTAGCTAACAAATTTAAAAGAGACCAAGTAGTTGATTCAACTAACGGTAATGTTGACTTAAGGTATAATCAAATGGCAGTAGACCAAGATTATTTTATTCCCGTTAGAGACCCTAACGCACCAAATCCGATAGATACATTACCAGGTGCTCAGAACCTATCGGAGATTGCAGATATTGAGTATATTCAGAAAAAATTATTAACGTCTCTCAGAGTACCTAAGGCGTTCTTAGGTTTTGAAGAGGTTGTCGGAGATGGTAAAAACTTATCATTACAGGATATAAGATTTGCACGAACAATTAATAGGATTCAGAAATCAATGATTCAAGAATTGAATAAAGTTGCAATAATACACTTATATCTTTTAGGTTTTGAAGATGAGTTGGGTAATTTCACTTTAGGACTTACTAATCCATCAACACAAGCAGAGTTACTTAAGGTTGAGCAATGGCAACAGAAGATTCAATTATATAGAGATTCTGTCACAGACCCAGGTAACGGAATATTACCCGTTTCTTCATCTTGGGCTAAAAAACATATACTTGGATTTAGTGATGAGGAGATTAAGTTGGATTTACAACAACAAAGAATTGAGAAGGCAGTTGCTTCAGAACTCGAAAAAACACCTGAGGTTATTAGTAAGACAGGTGTATTTGCGAATATAGATAAATTATACGGTAACAAACCAGGTGAAGGTGGTGACCCTATGGGGGATGAAACTACAGATTCAGGTATTGGTGATATGGGAGCACCTCCATCGGGAGGTGATTTAGACTTAGGAGGAGACTTAGGAGGAGACTTAGGAGGAGACTTAGGGGGTGACGAAGGTGGTGGAGACACATCGACCGATGAAGTACCCGCAGAAAGGTTGGTTAGAAACAAAGACTTAGACCTTCTTGTTGAGGACGACCTAATTAAAGGAAAAACTATATTAGATTTATCCAAAGGGAGAGAGTCTTTAGGTGAGATAGAGAAGGAATTGAATACACTTCTAAATGAATAAAGTGAGAATAATACTATTTACATGATATTTATATAAAAAAATATCATGACATCATTCGGTATAATCAAAACCAAGATAGAGAGGTTATTAGAATCTTCTTATGGAAAATCTGAATTCAAGAATCATATGAAGTCATTTAAGACAAATATTCTTGAAAATAAAAATATAGCAGAAATACACTTTATTTATGACGAACTATCATCAAATAAAGGATTAAGTAAAGATATCGTCAACGAATATATTTCAGAAAGTTTTGAACAGCTAAGAACTCTTATAGATAATAATCAGGAAAAAATTAGTCAACTAAGTGAATGGATTGATGAGTTAGTTATTGAAAATAATAACAACTATCAGGATATAGATTTACAAGTATACACTAAAAATATAACTAAGAATTTAGAAACTCTTATTGAGTCAAAGAATAGAATCAAAAGTACTTTATTAAAATCTAAAGTTAGTGAGGTATCCGAATCTACATTGTCTATACCTATTTCTTCGATGTTGCAAATAGCGACTAAAACCTTTAATAAGGAATTTTCTAATCTTAATGAAGAGGAGAAGAAAGAGTTTAAATTTTTTACTTCACTAAATGAGACTGAGTTAAAAAACGAAATCGAAAAATCAAAAAGTTCCATATCCGAAAAACTAAATATAAGTTTAAATGAATCTAGCGATAGTGAACTAAAAGAAAAGATTCAAAAAACTTTATCAAAAATAAATGAGACTAATTATACTCTTACGTCACTTTACAGACTTAAACAATTAGAAAGAGGGGTATGATGAGAAAATTTTTCACATCATTATTAGGTGACGTCGATGGTCAAAAATCATCAAAAAGATTTGTTACTATAGTGGCATTTTTCATGATGTGTGTTGCATTTGTTGCAAATATATTTATGGATATTCCTCTACAAAAATACGTTTGGGATGGAATGATGTATATTGTAGGTGCAGGGTTAGGATTCACAACACTTGAGAAATTCTCAAGAACTAAGGGATTTGAAGAGTAATGTCAGATAGAAAATATCTTAAGTGGTCTAATACAACCGTAAATGACGCTGACCAATATGGAAATGTATGGACAGCGAATAATATCGGTAATGTACCTTACGGTAATTTAGGTGGGTGGTATATAGGTATTAACCCTCCTGTTGGCGGGTACACATGGTATAGATATGACGGACTGGGTGGGGGACCTACGATAAATTGTCCCTCAACCGACACTCAATTAGTAAATTTTTATAACTCAACAATGGGTACTTCATTTTCAAACGTACCTCAAGTTGCCGATGCTATTGAATCAAATAGCAATCAATTTTTAGATGGTGATGTGGTTAGAGATGGGTTACTTTTATACATGGACCCAAACAAAACTGCATCTTATCCAGGTACAGGGACCGCAGTAACAAACATAGCCCCGTCAGGTAGTACAAATAACATTGATGGAACTTTAACTAATGCCTCTATGTGGGTTAATCCTTCTGATGGTCCCGCATATTTTAGAGTTGAAACTGACGATAGTAGTAACATTAGAGTTCTAACATTTGATAGTACAATATCGAGAGCGGGAAACGCAGACTCAACAATACTCTTTTATTGGTGGAGTGATTATTTAGCAGGAAGTCAATATTCAAACTCTCAATCGTTCTTTGGTGGTAAATTCACCGATTATATGGCTCTTAGAACTTTAAACAGTAGTACAACCAATTATTGGCCTGAAGCTGAAACAGATGGTGTTGGCGAACCTGAAGGTAACCACGATTACTTTGGTAAAGAAGGTGATGGTGCCGTATTTAACGTCGGTGAATGGAATAGTTGGGTTTCTGTTTTTGATAGTGGAACCGCAAGTAATTGGTACAATGGTACTGAAAATACCAATACATACGCACTCGGAGCTGCCACAACACATAGTTTTCCACGATTAGGTTCTACATCTACAGGTAGTGGGGGAGGTGACCGAGGTGGTGATATAAGAATGGGAGCACTGCTGATTTATAACAGAGTTTTGAGTGATGCTGAAATCAGAAAGAATTTGGATATATTCGACCAGTGGTACTCTAGTGATTAAAGGTCGTTTCTTTTCTTATTTACGTAAATAGCTTTTTTGTGTTCCTCCCTTCTTTCAGCCGAAGGTTTCGTATACTCCTTATTCTTATTAAGGTTTTGTAATTGCTTAGTCTTATAAACTTTGTACTTATAGTTTTTAAGAGCCGCTTCTATATTTTTATTTTTAACCTTAATAATTAACATATATAATTCACTTTATCTATAAATATATGTTTTTGACATATAACCACAAATATAGTATATTTAATACAAAACCAATAAACTTTGCAAGTATGAATTTACATGAAAAAAGGAAAAACGTCACAATTAAAAATATTTAACGACGCAAAATGCCATTACGGTACGGTAGACGCTAAAAATTTAAAAACAGTATATATTGTTTTACAATCATGGGTAGAACCCATAAAAGAGTTTGAGAACTGGGATAGAGCAACAGGTACTATGGAACGTAATATTAAACATGTTCTGTTAGAGGTGTTAAATACAGAGGTTTTCGAAAAACATAACATCGTGGACTTAGATTTGAGAAGTAGTGGTATACAGAAAGGAAAAAGAAGTTTTATGAATTTAGAAATTACTTTATACCTTAAGAATCACTTAGACTTTAAGTCCATAGTACTTAAAAATAATATTAAAAAAGTAATACAAGCGGTATACACAGATTGTTTACGTGGTATGAGATATTTCGAAATACACAAGAGTAAAACGACAAAAGAAGTGGTTTGACATATTTATAAAGAAAAAACATGAAGATTTTAGGACCAAACGATTCAGGTAAGGGAATTTTAGTAGAGTGGGATGCGGGGCTTGTAAATCCTAACGATAGTCGTAACGCTGAAGTTATTAAGGAATCTTACGGTCAACTAGACCATTCAAAACCTTTTGAGTTTTACGCAACATTACAAAAATTTGATACCCCAAATAGAAACGGTAGAGTATATCCCGAAAAGATTTTACGTAGGGAGGCGGATGTTTATAAAACGGCTATTGAAAAGGGGTTGTCTATCTCAGAACTTAATCACCCCGAATCGTCTTTAATTGATTTGGACCGTGTATCTCATCTTATTACTGATGTTTGGTGGGAAGGTAATACTCTTATGGGTAAGATTAAATTGTTAACCTCACCTGGTTTCCATGAAAAAGGTGTTGTATCTTGTCCGGGTGACCAAGCAGCTAATTTAATGAGACAGGGAGTGACTATGGGGGTTTCTTCTCGCGGTGTTGGTTCCTTGGTTAAGAAAGGTGAGAGAAACGAGGTACAAGAAGATTTCGAATTAATATGTTTTGATTTAGTTTCATCACCATCTACACCTGGCGCGTATCTATTCTTAGATAAAAATGATAAGGGTAAATATGAAGAAAGTTTAGAAGAAGAGACTCAGTTAAGGTCACAAGAACCAAAAATTGACGGTGGTTTGGGTAAAAGTGTTGACTTAATGAAGAGACTTTCCGATTATTTAGGTTATTAAACCCTTTTAAATAAAAAACCATGGAGGAAAAGTATTTCGTAGCAAAAGTTCAGTATGACCTACCTGATGAAAACTCAGGTAAGATTAAAAAAATCAGAGAAGAAAAACTCGTCAAAGGATATAATGTAACGGATGTTGAAGCAAAAGTTACCACAAACTTTAAAGATTTTGTTTATGATTGGAGAATCACGGCATGTGTTGAAAGTAAAATCGATGAGGTTTATGAGTAATTTCATTTAAAAAAACTTTTTTAAATCGGGTTAATACCCGATTTTTTTTTGCTTAAAGTTATTAAAAAAACACTTTTTTCATATTTAACATATTTATATGATAACTATAATAAACTTTTTTGCAAAAAAACAATATGGCAGACAAAAAAAACCTAGTTGAAGAAGCTTTATTGCAGATGGAAAATCTACAAGAAGCCATAACTAATAATGCAAAAGGAATACTTGCTTCTACTATGAAGGAAGAAATCAGTGAATTGGTAAAAGAATCTCTCAATGAAGAAGAGGTTGAAAAAGTGTCTGAAATGGAAACTGAAGAAAACGTTGAAATGTCCGAACAGGAAGAGATTGACGTTGAAGATGTTGAAGTTGACGACACAGAAGACGACATGGAAGATGCCCTTGAAGACTTAGGTCTTGATATGGGTGTTGATATGGAGTCTGATAACGACGAAGAGTTAGACTTGGGTGATGAGGAAATGTTAATGACTGATTTACCTGGTGACGACTTAGAAGTCGATGATGAAGAAGAAGTTCTATTACCTCTCGATTTAACATCTGCTTCCGACGACGAAGTACTAAAAGTATTTAAGGCGATGGGAGAAGAAGATGGAATTATCGTAAAACAAGACGGTGCTGACGTTCATTTATCAGATGCAGATACCGACACTGAATATGTTATTCAGTTAGGTGAATCTGAAGAAGAAGAAGTCACTGAAACAATGGGAGACCATTTAGGTGAAGATGAAACGGAAGAAGAGATTGTGTACGAAATCGAGATTGGTGAAGAAGAAGCTCACGAAGAAGAAATTGGTGAAGGTAAGTATGGTGGAAACAAAGGCGATGAGTCTAAGTCCCACAGAGATTACGAAGCTAACGAAGGTAAGTATGGTGGAAACAAAGGCGATGAGTCTAAGTCCCA
>JAAHTG010002520.1_pt1 | contig 10321 bp, 20 predicted proteins | sample 6116081 | NCBI WGS metagenome assembly JAAHTG01 (sample SAMN13939989, study PRJNA603662) | sponge metagenome | isolation source: marine sponge | host: Mycale hentscheli | place: New Zealand | collected 2005
GCTAACTCAATTGCTAAGTCTTCTGGAAAACCTTGTATATATGTAAGCATACATGCCAATGGTTTTGATCAGGAATCAGCTAATGGATGGTCGGTATATACATCTCCAGGAGAGACAAAATCAGATGAGATCGCTACAATTCTTTTCGAGAAATCAATGAGAGAGTTTACAGGGGAGTATATGAGGAAAGATACTACTGATGGTGATCCTGACAAAGAATCTAATTTCTATGTCTTAGTAAATACTACGATGCCCGCAATCCTATCGGAGAACTTTTTCATGACCAACTCTGATAACTGTCATAAGTATCTCTTATCTGAAGACGGGAGAGATAGAGTAGCTAAGATTCATTTTGAAATGATACAACAACTAGAAAATGGCTAGAAATAGATACGCAGGTAAGACATACGGAACATCTAAGACAGCTCAGTATTATAAGAAAAACAAGGGAGCTAGGAATAAAAAACGTAAATACGATAAGGAGTACGATAAGCAGCCGTGGAGAAGAAAAGCTCAGGCTATATTAAAGGCTATTAGAAGAAAAAATGGTACTGATGGTAACGGTGACATGATGGATGAAGCTCATACATCTGGAACAAGTACTGAAAAGCAGCACTTCTCAAAAAATAGAGATAGTTCAGATAAGTCTAAGCATCATCAAAAAAAGCGTTTAAAAAAAGCAACGCGAAAAGCTAAAAGAAAAGCTAAAAAAGCTAAGAAATCTTAACGATCAGGGAAACGCTAATATTTGGAAATGTTTCGTTAATCTTTTTCAAGGTTAGCATTCCGTGAGGACCTCTACCTTCTTCTACAGTTAGTAAGGCTTTCTCTTTCATTCCTATCTTCTGAGAAAACGGCTCAGCATGTAATTTCAAATGCTGAATCCTAATCATCTCTACTATTTCTCCTATATCTTCTGGAGTGTATTCTAATGTATATTCTTCCATGTATTAATTTTTTGTTAAAAAGGGGCGCTAAAACGAAAATAAAAACACCCCCTTTCGGTTTAACTTAACCTAAAATGGCATATCTGATACCTCTTCTTTTTTGGCTTCAGGATTATTCTTGTTTTTAAGGAAAGTCCTAAACATTGTGCAGTTAATCTCCTTAATGCTTCTATCGTTTCCTTCCTTGTCTTTCCATGAGTTTGTTTGTATTCCTCCCTCTATGTACAGCTTGTCTCCTTTTTGTATATTAGAAGCTCTCTCGGCCAGGTTTGGTATACCGAATATACATCTGTGCCACTCGGTCTTATCAATCCACTCATCGCCTTTCTTATAGCTTTCTGAGGTAGCCAAGGATAACTGAACCAGCTTTCTTCCTTCGCCAAATTCTTTTACTTCTACATTTCCTACGTTTCCTAGTAGGGTTACTCTGTTAATTGTTGACATTTACTTTATTTTTAATTTATTTACATATTCTCTGACTTCTTTTTGATTGTGTAGCCAAACCACATCTGTGAATAGATCGTCTTTCAGTTTATATTTTAGTATTTTATATTTGATTTTAGATGTTTCGGTAGCAAACCCTTTAGTATCAAGATATATGGTTTTTCCATCGTGGTTAATCACGAAATCTATCAACATTGTTATAGCTCTTATTGTCTTACCGTTGTATTTAAACTTATCAAACAGCACTTGTTTTTTTTGAAATTCAAAATCTATATCGCATTCTTTTAACAGGTTGTAGCAGAAAAACTCTAACTTGGAGTCAAACTTAACACCATCTACAACTAGCTTTTTGTTTCCGTATTTCCTACGAGTTGTATACATAGTATTCTTTACCATATACACATACAGTTATATGCCCATCTATCTTCTGAGGGAATTTTACTTCTATTTTTTTAGACAACTTCTTTTCAATAAAAATATTAATCTTAAACAGCATTCTATCCCAAAACTTCAATTTGGACATTATGTTTTTTATGACTTTTCTTTCTGTTGCTTTAGCTTCCACTTCTGCGAGCTCTTTCATTATTTCGCTCTCCTTATATATGGTGAAGTCTCTTTCTAGTATGGGTTTTAGTTTAGGTTTTCTGTATCCTTTTTGTTTTAAAACTTTACCATCTTTTCTAAAGCGAGGCTTCTTGTCTATTCCCAACTTGCTCATGTTAGATCCATGAACTTCATCAAATAGCATTTCCATTCTGTCTGCTACACCATATTCATGGGCAGTACCAAGAAGTATGTAAAGGATGTCACACATTGCATCTGATGCGTCTACTATGTTTTTTGCTTCGCTTAACTCTTTCACTTCTTCTTGTAATAGTTTTTGCCGAAGTCTTGCTCTTGGATTCTTAACCATAACTGGATTGCTTGGACACTCCACGTTAAAAGCTTTTTGAAACTCCAAAACTTGTAAAAGTTGTTTTTCCATGTTTAACTTTTTTAATTACTTACAAATATAACAATTAATGTATACACTAATGAATAACGGGATTGAATTTATAACACAACTTTGATAGGAATTTAGTATTCTCTATTTTTGTGATTGAAAATGTTAATTTTTCAAAGCTGCTTCTATTAATGTAATTATCATAAACATTCCTAAATAGCCTATGTTTTAGTTTATCACTAGCAATTTTTCCATTAAGCAATGTTATTGGATGCTTTATTAGATTTATAGTTCTCTTGTCAAACTTCTTGCCTTTAGTTGGAATTAAAACTTTTATTTTAATATCCGCACAATAAACCATAGGTTCTATTTCCTCAAATATGTCTATCATTTTTTCTTGTATTCCAGATCACCGTTTTTAGTTAACAATCTCCTAACCTCTTTTCCAAACTCTGCATCATTTGAATATAGGCATTCTAGATGAACTACAAGCTCACCTACATGGCATAAGGTAAATCTATTGTTTTCAAGTGTAATTTTTGTTTCTTTTACTTCTTCTTTCTTTTTCATAATAATTTAATTTAAAATGGTTGTGATCCTGAAAAATCAATGTTCGGTTTTAATGATGTTTGATGATAAACAGGAGGTAAATTGTTTTCATTTTCCCAAGCAGGTATTTTTGAATCGAACTCTAAAGGTATGTCTTCTAAATCTCCATCTCTGTGTTTTGCTATTATAATATAGCCATCTTTTGCTAACGGGTTAGATTCTCTTTCCTCTGGCTCCATGTAGTAACCTGCCCTATACAAGAATGCAACTATATCTGCATCCTGTTCTATGTCTCCTGATTCTCTCAAATCGCTTAACATAGGTTTCTTCTCCGTTCTATGCTCTACAGCTCTAGATAACTGTGCAAGTGCAATTACGGGTATTTTTAATTCGTTAGCCATGTCTTTTAGCTTTCTTGAAACGTCTCCTACCTCATTGTTTCTATTCTGAGTTCCTGGAGACTTTATCTTTTGTATATAGTCTATAACAACATAATCTAATCCATGAGAAAACTTTTCTTTGTAAACCATGGACATAACTTCTGATATGGTAAAAGACCCAGCTGATATTTTAAAGTTTGATTTTATTATTTCATTCTTAACTTTAGCATATTTTAACGATTCGCTTCTTTGTAGGTTTCCTCTTTTTATTGAGTATCCCGGTATTCCTCCATGAACCGAAACTATTCTCTTCATTACTTGAACTTCATCCATTTCACAAGAAATAAACAATCCTTTGTAGTCGTTTCTTATGCTTGCATTTGCCATTAGCCCTAAAGCAAATTGAGTTTTTCCCATGGCAGGCCTAGCGGCTATTATGATCAGGTTGGTTGGCTGCATTCCAGATGTTACCCTATCAAGTCTTTCATAGCCTGTTCTTATTCCATTTATCCCCTCACTCTTTGATGCACTAAGCATTCTCTCATCAAGCTCTTCTAATAAATCTTCATTTGAGTATTCGCTCTTGTTTATTATAGACTTGTATTTATTGTCTACAACATGTGATTGAATCATTTCAAGAACATTTTTAGGGTCGTACTCATCTGATTTAGACATTCCAATTATGGCATTACCAAGACTTGTGTGCTCACTTCTAACACTTTCAGATATTAGCATTTCTATAGCGCTACCAAGCCCCTTCTTTTCTGAGTAGTCAAACATTGAACTCAATTCTGAAAGCATTACCGGGAATTTCTTTTTATCGGACTTGGAAGACAAAGATTCTTTTGCTTCTTTGTATAAGGATATTAGATTTATTTGTTCACGCTTTGCATACAAATTGCTTGCCAACGCGAAACACTTCCTTAAGTGTTCAGTTTTAAACATATCTACTGACACCTTACTCATTATGTCGTGAACTGATTCGGGCTCACTCATTATGCAGTTTATTATAAGGCTCTCGGACCTAGCTTGTACATCTTCAGGAATCATTTCTCTTTACATTAAATTTTGGCATCTTAAAATCATTATGAGGACTCATTCCTCCAGGTTTTGCATTTAACCATTTGTCTAGCTGATCCATTCTAGAGAAGTACTCTATAGTGCAATACTTCCATCTCGTTTCTATATGAAAGTCATCATCTCTAGCGTGCTCCATGGCCTCTTCAACCTCATCTAAGGAATAGTGCTTAAGTATCTCTCTATATTTGTTTATGACGCTTTTGCTCATTACTCTAGAGTTTTTAGTAAACACCTCATTGAACATATTTATTATGTTCTCTGTATTTACTTTTACTTTCTTGACTTTTCCTATTGTGTCAACTTGGGCACACTCTAATATAAGGGCACGGTCTTTTTCGCTCAAAGATGTCATAGCATCTAGAGCTTTCTTTAATTGTTTAAATTCCATACTATTAACTGTTTAAAAAATCCTTAATACATTCAACATTATCCTCAAATCTAAGAGAAGGTACTCTGTGTTTCTGCAAATGATTTATACTTGCGTGGTGAACCTTTAATAAGCTAGCAATGCTTGATAGTGTTTTATACCTCTGAAACTTCTCTATATTTTCTGTCCACCAATAAATCAGATAATGTTTATTGTCTACCCTTTCCTCCTTTTTAGACCTTACATCAAGGTCATAAGAAGAAACAGCTAGCTCTAAAATAACATCATATTCAGTATCATTTCTTAACGGGTAGAACCCCTTCTTTGTTATCTTCGTTACTTTCATTTTCGTTTTTATTTATCATAACCTTTTCTCCTAAATCATCAAGGAAATCAACAAGATGCATGAAATCCTTTCCATCTGAGTCTTTTGTATTTATTATGGATAGATACTGTTTTCCCATTTGATTTAAAACCTTTTTAGTTACTATGTATATCACTTTAGCATACACCATGCTCTTGTCCTCCATCTTGTCAATGTCATTGATAGCACTCTTAAGCATTACATAGTAGCAAAACAAAGAAGTTTGCTCTGGACTTGAAAGCTGAACTTTATCTAAGGAGTCTTCAATAATAATGTATATCTCCATAAGCAACTTAGAGTCTTCATTCGCTAGAGTATTCATTAACTCTTTTATATGAGTCTCTATAACTGATGACCATCTTCTAGATTCTCTTTTGAATCCATACTTATAGTATTTCTCCATATCTATTATAGAGTCCAGCATCGTGAGAGATATGGATATTTTCATCACAGCTCTTAGCAAGTGAACAGTGTCCTTTTCCTTGCTCATTTCTTTGGTATTGTTATAGCTATTGTATTCCCTCCATGCTTTTTAATTTTAGCAGGCATTATTACGACACCATCTTTGTCTACCATTTCTGCATAATCCATGGCTTGTATCATTTGGCCTTCAATCACTTTCATGGATACTTTTATTTCATCCAGCTTCTCCTTCATAGAGTTCCACTCAGGGTTGTCGGAAAAGTCATAAGTATTAGCTAAGTTCTTAGAAGTAAATGTTACTCCCAACACTTTATCATCTGAAGAATACTTGTCAGCTTCAGATATAGCTTCTTCCTTTATCTCTTTACATATAGATGCAGCAACATCTGATATAGCCTTTGACTTTATGTATGTCTCTAGAGGACACAAGTTTCCATTAAAAACATCTGTGATAATACTTACAGCCTTTAAGTCTATGCTTTCTTTTGTTATTTTCCCAGGTGCAAAAGCTATACCTGCATTCGAGTCTTCGTTAAATATATCCATTTCCTATTTTGTTAAAAAAGCATAATGCTCGTTACATTTATTCTTGAATTCCTGCTTGTCTGAATCTGATGCATCATTGTTGTCAGATATAACCTCCTTCGCCCATGATATTAAAGAACTTGGATCTGTTATAGTCTCTATTTTAAGAATCATTGAACTAATGCTTATAGACTCGGACACCTCTTCTAGTGCTTTGTCTGTTGCCTCGGTTATCGCTTTAAGTATATTATCATTAGTCATTCTTCCGTGAGGACTCTTTTTAAATATAGCCTTGTACTCTTCCACCAATACTTGTCTTTTAGCATCTCCATTATCAGGTTTTAGTATTATTCCTCCAACCTTTTCAACGCTATCTAACAAAGGCTCGTCTGCTTTTTTCTTGAGGATTCCCTTAACATTTGCATCTTCTTCTTTCTTTGGTTCTTGAGACTTAAGGGTTCCAAACTTGTATCTTACTGCTCCCTTTTCGTCTTTAGCAGCCAAGAATGTTAGCTTGCCATCAGTGAATTCTGAATGCCACCTCCACTCACGAATCTTTAGATTGTATGTTTGCTTAGGTCTTCCAGACTCTTTGCTCCATTCGTTAGCATTAAGTTTAATACTAATCATTGGGTAGTCGTATAATTCCCGGCCAATACCCCAATTAAAGCAAGAACGCTTAAAAGCATCAGACGCTAGTCCTTTTTCTTTCTCTGTCATAGATTCAGTACCAACATCCCACTTAGTAACCCATTGCCCTGTCTCTGCATCAAATATAGATACACCACAAAACAACTGATTATTAATAACGCTATAATCTTTCTTCCATCGAGCTGGTCCTGCAACTTCATCAAGCCGATTCATATCAACTCTTGCATCTTTGTATGCTAGTATTGTAGCATAGCCACCATTATTAATAGACTGAACCCGAAAGTCTACGTCTTTAATGTCTAGTGGTCTTGATAATCCTTTGTAATCCATACTTACCAATTTAATTTATCATTAATATTTACTACCTCTTCCTTAACTTCAACTATAGATTGAGGTAAAAAATCTACGTCTGAATACCTATTTATTATTTCTTCCACCTTGAGATTAAACATTTTAGAAAGAACAATATATACCCCAGGGTCTCTAGGTCTAGCACTGCCATCTACCAAGTTGTATATGTTTTGATAACTTCCCCAAGATCCTGGGACCTTGCTTTCCTCAAGCTTAGTCATTAAATGTTTTGTTTGCCATCTTTGGCTCTCCATTAAGTCTTTTATTCCTTTCATTTTTAATCTTTTATAAAGTGAATAACTATTGATATAAACACAACAATCAAACAAATATAAGAAAATCTTATCAATAAATCAATAATTGTGCTAAATATATTTTTAATTATCTTCATTTTATGTTTTTAAATATGTGAGCTATTACGTCTACTGTCCATCCATTTCCAAGCATTCTATACCTTTGAGTATTGCTAACCCCCTCAGTGTATCCTTTTGGGACTGTCTGTAGTGCTTCACAGTCTTCTGGAGTATATCTATACACATCTCCAAATATGGACTTACAGAAAGATGTAACCTGACCTTTATACATCGTGGCTGTTAAGCACCTTGCTGTTTGGTCAACGGTCCTCAAGAGGTCTTTCCTTTTTTTTCCTGAGAATTCCATATCTAAATAATTTGGGTAGTCATCACTGAACTTTGGATTTATAACGCTTGAAATAACTAAATTTTTACTCTTAGGCAACGCAACATTTGGTATGTTTGTCCAATACAGCCTGGGTCTGTTTTGAGCAGAAAATATATCGCTGTTTATCTTAATTGGCTCACATCCAACAAGTTCTGATATCTTGTCTTGCCATTCTTTCTTCATGACAACATTTTCTAAAAGAAAATACTTAGGCTTAACTTCATTGAGTATCCTAATAAACTCAAAGAACAATTTACTTTTACCATCAAACCCAGATCCATCACCTATATTACTGAAGCTTTGGCATGGACTTCCCCCCATTAATAAATCTATTTTTGGCAATCCATAACCATCAATTTTGGTTATATCTCCAATCTGAATTGTGTCCCGGTAATTTTTCTGAGTAATTTTTATTGCATACTCATCAATCTCGCTAGCAAAGTAATTTTTTACTTTTATGCCAGCTCTTTCTAGTGCTATCTGACCGCAGGACATACCATCAAATAGGCTTAAAACATTTATTCCTTCCATTTTTTTTTATTAATTAGATATAGCTATGCTATTATACTGCATATATAATTTTCAGTATTTATATCTTTTAAAGATAATTCCCTGCTGATGACACTTCCCTCTGCGACCTCTTCTTATGTATTCACTCTAATGAGTTAGGCATTTTGGTTTACTTGTTTTCCTTTCGGTATGCAGTGCCTGTTGTTTAGCATTTTAACAGAGCAGGACTTATAACAAATATTCATCAAGAGACGTTGTTTTTTTTAAGATGATCAACGGCACACATCACCCAATAAAAAACCCTTAGCCACACCAGAAGCCAAGGGTCTATTCATCAAAATTTAAAATCAACAAAAAAAATGATGAGTATAAAGTCGTTATTCCTGGTGTGGACTACAAACTTATAAAATTTAATTTAAAATTCCTAATACTTTTTCTTTAAGCTCAGGAGTTATACTTTCTACTGAGTCTGCTCCTTCAATCTTAAACTTTATACATAGGCCAGCATTTGCTAGATTCATTATATGGACAGAGCCATCTGCATAAAACATCGTATCCTCCTTATAGTCTATATCTATAGGTATAGTTGGGAGATCGCCAAGTTCTATTAAAAATAAGTGTACTTCGTTCCAAAAGTCATAACCTTCATTTGATAACTCCCAGGGAAACAAAGACATAAGCTCAGACTCTATTGGCATAAAGTGAGAAGAATTAATTTGATCTGGGTCATCCATGTTTTTTACTATGAGTTCTACGTACCTATACGGAAGTTTTTCTTTTAATGAATTAATTAGACTCATGTTGTTTTCTTTCATACTAATTTAACATTTTTATTGATTAATAAATTAGAGCTTTTAACAATGAGAATGATGCTATTATTATAAGAAAAATACAAAAAATATAAAACGCAAACATATAGTAAAAAAAAAGGTCATTTTTATTTTTTCTTTGCGACATATATTATGTTTTTATCATTGTAAACTCTCCTAAATTCTTCCAATGCTTTTATGTAACTATTAGCTAATACGTTATAGCCAGTACATAGGTTGTTGGAAACCTCATAACAAATGTGATACTGTTTCATATTTCAATTATTAATTTAACATCTTGTTCTTCGTCAGTAGAGTGGTTGTGCAAACGCTCGTCAACCTCAGTTATGTAGAACTCTGGTTCTTCATCATACAAGAAATGATAGTCGAATTTTCTATCAAACATTGTGAATCCGCCCCATTCATCAAGCTGATCATATAGGAACTCTTGAACTTCTTCGTTCATATTCTTTGTTCCCTTTATTTTTACCTCTTGAAAGAATGGCTTTATTACTACTTCAAATTTAATCATTGTCATATATTTTTTTTTCTGATTCGCTTAGTGATTCGTAGTCATACACTTTTACCTTGAGCATTTCTTCTTCCGTTTCATAGTACGGCTGTGTTTTGCTGCCCATCTTTTTAACTGCTGTTCCTACTTTCCACTTCTTGTTTTTTTGATGTATCTTATGCTTCATATCTTGTTACCAAGATGCTTGATAGTAAAAGTCAGGAGCTGTAGCACCGTCTGGTCTTTTCTCTGCAAGTATACCCTCTATAGCTTCAACTGTCGCCTTGGTGTCTTCCCACTCAACGTCATCAACCTCCTTCCTCCCAAAGAAAAATCCCGCAGTGATTGGAAGTAGTTCTGTGTTTTTTGTTTCTAAGACTTTCTTGCATAAATCTCTCAACTCTATTAGATCGCCAAGCTCTACGCTAGATTCTTGACATTCATCAATACCCCCCTGTATATTCTTGACAAACCAACCATGTATATGGTTAGCCTTCCTCCAATACATAATCTCTTCTACTATCTCAGAAATTCTTTCTGGTTTTATGTCTAGACGATCTTCACCATCGTACTTCACATCTACTTCGTGATTTTTCTTCTGAAAACTCCACTGCTTAACATAGCTTTTTTTGCTTAAATACATATCTAATCCCATAATCTAATCATTTAACATTTTATTTATCTGAGCGCATATTTCTTCTTTTTTCTTCATGTTATTTAACCCGCACTCTAGGGTTGACCTGTCTGTCATTCTGTATACGTGCTTACACAGATCGTATGTTATAT
>JAAHTG010002521.1_pt1 | contig 10318 bp, 11 predicted proteins | sample 6116081 | NCBI WGS metagenome assembly JAAHTG01 (sample SAMN13939989, study PRJNA603662) | sponge metagenome | isolation source: marine sponge | host: Mycale hentscheli | place: New Zealand | collected 2005
AAATAGATGTATCTTGGTATCTTATGTTTTTATTTAAATCAAAATCTGGGTAGTTAGAATTGGATTCATTTAATGATTCCCTCATTTCCATATTATCAATTTCATCACGAACCCATTCTTTTTCATTATCACCTAATTGATCATAATCCATTCCAAATTCCATATTTGCTAACTCATCTTCAAGATCCATTTGCTCATTTAATTCAATAGGAAAATCTAATGGTACTTTTTTACCTTCAAACATACCAAAATGACCTAAATTAGTTTCTGTGAGTAAAGCTAAATCATCTTCATTAGTAAATTCTAAAATACCTCTGCTATATAAAGATCTTGCTTCTGCAAATAAATCAAAGTAAGCACGTGAGCCCGCACGGTATAAATGCTCAGTAAGCGGTTTATCGTTGTCTATATGGTGTTTTAAACCTTCAGACAATATAGTACGTGGTGCTAAACTTTCATTTAACATTAACGTTGATTTTTTAGTATCACAAGTATTACATCCGCAATTACACATATTGTTTTATTTTATTTTTTAACCCCAAATTTTATCAAAATTAATCCTAATTGCACTTTGTTTTACTTCAAAATCTTTCATTAATTCCTCACTATCTTTTAATTCATCAAAATTAATTTGAAAGAATTTAATATCCCCATTATCCTTTACATTAGCTAAATGGTTACCATCTCCTGGTTTTCTATCTAATTTTGGTTTTAAAAGTTGAATTGCCATTTTTCTTCCCATGTCTTTAGGGCTATCTGAATCCTCTAAACTTAATGTATTATATACTCTATCTACATTAGATTTAATATTTTTAAATAAAGGATATTCATCTACTAAATCACTATTTTTATTTAAAAGGCTTTTAAATTCTTTTACTTTTTCCATAGCAGCCGTAAGTTGAAATCCTCTAAAGTTAGTTGGATTTACTGTTTTTGGTAATTCACCCTCACCATCAAAAACACTTACTAGAGCACTAAATCCAAATATAAGTGAAAGTAATGATAAATTTTCTTTATCAGCTCCAAATCTTCCTAAACCGTGTAAACCCTTATTAGTACTCCAAGATTTAACCTCTACTCCCTGATTGTTAAAATATAAATCCGGGTCATCTTTTTCTCTACCTTCTGTTACTTTAGCACTATTTGAAAAATGATATAACCAATATAATGCAATTTCTCCATTCCCCACACCTAAAGAACCAGCACTGCCTATTTCTTTTCCTACTTTTGGGGGTTTAACTGGATATAATTTAGTAAATAACTCTTTATCTTCAGAGCTAACTGCTATGCTAAATGTAGAGTTTTTATAAGGATATTTATTTTTTGGTTTTGGTATTGGCTTATCTTTATAATCTTTACCATATATAGCATACCTAATAGTATCATTATATGTTTCGGATCCCCCAGAAGGTATTGAGGTTTCAACATCTACATCAATTTCTACTTCTTCTTCTGCTTCTGATATTGTTTTGATTAACTCGAATAACATATCTTTATCTTTAGGATCATCCATATCAGGATATCCTTTAGGAAATTTATATGCTATTTTATGTAAATATTTTGTTATATTATCCATTATATATCTATGTCTATATTATCATCTACTTCAACATCAACATCTTCACTACCACTACTTCCAGAATCACTATCAACAGCATCAGTATCAGCTTTTACACCATATCTTAAAATACGTGCAATAGCTTCAGTTGCTCTTTCTTCTTCTGGTAGATTTAATAAATAATATTTTTTTCCTTCTACTTGAGCTATCCAACTTCTTTTAGAATATATCAAATAAAAATCTTGACTATTTTTTAAATTAATTCGAAATGTTGTAGGTTTAGGAGCAACCCAATCTATTGATGCTAAGAATGAATCAAATTCATGAGTTAATAAATCAACAATAACAGCTTTTAACTCTGGGAATTTTGTTAATTCATCATATTCCACAGCAGCTGCTTCAGCTTGCTTCTTGTTACCAACAACAGTTGGGACAAGTAACCTTATCTTTTCCCTTAATTCTGCTGCTGTCATATTATTTCTGTTTTGCTGTTGGACCTTTACCTCCGCCTTTTGCTTTATAAGATGCTACAGCACCCGCAATAGCTTTAGCGGCTTTAGCTGATTTACCTTGTTTTTTAATTTTACTAACTAAAGAATCATAATCTTCTTCTAATCCAAATCCTATTTCAGCATCTTGGGCTGGGTTATCTTTAGTTACATTTGAGATATTATCTGAGTCAATTTCATCCCCACCTGAACCAACAAATCTTTCTGGATCACCTGGCATTCCCTCATCTACTTCATCTTTAGCATCCATAGCTTTATCAAAAAATCCTTTAGGTAAACCTTCTTTTAATTCTTTAGCTAATTTTTCTGCGATTGTGCTATATTTAGATGATTTATTTTCATTTACGGCTGCATCGGGATAATATTCTGCAGGTCCTATTCTTAATTTACTTTTATCAGTAACACCAGTATCAAACCAAGCTCTAATAGCATCATCAACATTTTTACCACCTAAGAAAAAGCTTAGTAAACTTTCTAATCCTTTAGGTCCTTCTGCTACCCAAGCATCAAATTCTTCTTCATTATCCCACTCAAATTTATCATCTGAGGTAAATTGGTATGTTGGTTTATTTTGTAAATTAGACATTGCAAACGCCATTCCACTACCTTCATGATTACCATAGTGTGATTCTCTAACTGATACAACATCTTTAGAAGGTGTTTCTTTATATTCAAAACGAATAGTATATCTCTTTTTATTACCACTATAATCTTCTAAATATATTGTTTTTTTAGCAAATGTTTTTCCGTTATAGGCACGGCGCCATTTATTCATATTCATAGCTTCTTCTATTGGTTGTTTACTTTCCTCAAAAGCTCCTGAGGCATATTCTCTTCCTACTGAAACATCATCTAACTCATTTGGTGTGTATAATGATGCTTTAAAACCAGTATCGCCATCTGTACCTAATTGGCCTACTTCTTCGTCTACTACGTCTGTAGCTACATCAACTACAGCATCAATTTGTGGTTCTTTAAGTTCAAATTCAAGGTATTCTTGAGCCCCAACTAAAGCCTCTTTTGCCTTAAATACTTTACTTTGCCACCATGAAGGTAAATCTACTTCCCCCATGCCTTCAAATTGATCTAAAATTTTATATAATTCCATAGATGCTTTACCAATTTGATATAAATCACCTTGTAGCATGCCTGGTTCATTATCTTCATGACCTATGTCATAATCTTCATTTACAGATTCTTCTGCCTCATCATCAGCTATATCTTTTAAAAAATCAAGTACTCTTCCAAATTTTTGATTTTTAGAATAATCTTTTTGTTCTTTATCTTGTATAGCATCAAATATTCCAAGCATTGCTTTTGCTAATCCTTGAGAATCTTTTATTTCATTAGCTAATTTTTGAATAATTGATGTAGGTAATTCTACTTCATTTAATCTATCAACAATGTCTTTAAAGGCAGCATTTTTATCACCTTTATATAATTGTTTAACAATTCTTTTACCTAATATTTCTAATTCTCCATTATTTAAAGAATGAGGTCTATTAAAACCTTCTAAATATCCTGATCCTATTATAACTAGATCTTCATCTGGGTTATCTAAATCTTCTTCTTCATAGCCAAAGTCTTCATCATCATTTCTTTTAACTCTTGGAGGTAGTGGTTTTAAGTTTTCACTATCAAAATCCTCTTCTATGTTTTTTTCAATAGCAGCCCCTCTTTTTTCTTCATAGTCTGATAGTTTACCATCCTTATTTAAATCGGCTTTTTTAGGATTTTTTAATGCATCTTTAATTAACTCTGTTAAATTAGGATCTCTCATTTCTTTAGTTTGTTTTTTGGCCATATTAGTAGCACGTCCATACATAACTGCCTCAGCATCTTTACCATATTTCTTGACAAGATCACGTTTGTTATCTTTCATATTCATGATAATATCTTCCCTCTTTTTGAGTTCAGCTTTTGACAGTTTACGTTCGTTCATTCTTATTTTGCTTTATCTTCAGCTATTGATGCTTTACGATATTCACTAATTAACTTTTTAAAGGCTCCTAAAGCTTTTCTAGCACGACCATGTGCTGCTTTTGATTTTCCTTCATGTTCGTTACTAAATGTTCCGTAAATCTCATCTAACTGATCTTTTAATTCTTGTGTTGTCATTTTATAAATTTTATTAATTATTAACTTATTTGATTAATCCTGCTAACTTTTTGAATCTAGATAAAGATTCATCTAATTCTTCTTTTTTAGCTTCTTCTAATTCTAATTCTTCTAATTCTAATTCTTCATTTGTTGAAGCTACAACGTGTGCTCTAGTGTAATATGTGATTGTATTTCCAATTTGATCCATTAGCTTTTCATCTCCCATAGCAGATGCTTTTTCTTGTGCTTTAGTTAAAAGACCTAATACAGCTGCTGTATCACTACTTTCTCCTGCTAATTCAGAATCAACTTCGATTTCTGATTTAGAAGATTCATCATCAACATCAACATCTCTTTCAACATCAACATTAATATCTTCATTATCTTCAACATCAATATCTTCGTTGTCTTCAACATCAACCTCTTCAGCTTCATCTACTTTATCTTCGTAGTATTTGTCTCCTTCAGAAACATCTTTAGGTTCGTCTTTTTTCAATTTAGCTAATTTAGCTTCATTATCTTTAATATCTTTTTCAAGATCTTTAATGTGGTCTCTATCATCACGGATAGCACCTTCCATACGTTTTTGTTCTTCTTTATTACCTTTTTTAGAATCTTCAGCTTCAGATAGAAACTGAGATTTGATAATTTCTTTTAATTCCGATTTTTTCATTTTATTTTAAATTTAGTTGGGGTTTATTTATAAATATATTAAGATTTTTTCTGATACGTTCCTTTTCGATATTTTGCGGTTTTTGTATTAGAAACAAATTGTTTTCCTTTTTTTCCTGCTGCTTTTTTCTTACGAGCTGTAGAAGCACGTTCAGATTTAGATAAAGATTGGGCTTTTTTCTTTGGAAGACATCTAGAAGGTTTTTTCTTATCTTTCATAGTACCACATTTACCGGTAATATTACCAGAAGTGTTAATTCTTACCCAGTCTTCTTTTTTAAACCAATCACGTAATGATTCTTTTACTATTTCGTATACTCTTTCTTCTGTTATCATGCTAATGTCCCGGCTATATCTTTAACTAATGTTGCTATGTCTTTTCCTTTTAAAGCTGCTTTTAAACCACTAATACCACTAGCTGCTAAATTTGATTTTTTTAATGCTGTAAATGCTTCCGTACCTGCTTTAGCTCCTAAACCTAATAATAATAAAGCAAATAAACCATCAGTTACAATAGATTTTGTTTTTTGATCTTTAGTAAATAACCCAACTACACGTGCAATTGGGCCTTTAAAATCTTGCTCTAATTTATGAGTAAAATTATATATTTTTTTAGCTGCTTCTTCTCCTTTACCAAAATTATACTTTTTAAACAATTTAGCAGTATACTTAGCCATAATATTAACTAATGTATTACCTGCTAAAATATAAGAAAGGATAGAAACGGGATCAACTACTTCATTTAATTCATCCTTTTTATCCTCTAATTTATCTTCAATAGCATTTGCTAACTCATCACCCAAAGCATCTAATTCATTCTCATAGATAGGTTTAGAAAAAAATTCTTGTATTGATTTTAACTCTTTCATACTACCCTTTCATCTGGCCTTTACATACTTTAACAGCGCGACCATTTAAATAAGCAGATGATTTTTCACCAGCTGCCATTCTTTTCTTTCTATATGCTTTACCTTTAGCACAAAGATCTTCATTTAAATTTTTTCCTAATTCAATAGTTTCTTTAATATCTTTTATTGCTTCTTTTAAGCTACCTAATTGTTCAATTGCTCTAGTAAGATCTCGTTTTGCTTCATCTTCACTAACACCTCTATATTTAGCTATACTTTTAATAGCACGCATAGCAATTCTTTTTTCTTCAGTTGAAGCACTTTCATCTAATGCGATTGCTTGATCATAAGTCATTTCTTTTCTACCTGATAGTTTAGCAATTGCTGCATCAATACTATTTAATTTATTACCATATTCATCAGCAATTGGCCCACCTTCTGGTTCAGCTTCTTGTTCCATGTCACGCATTAATTGGGCTCTTTCTTTTTTAAGGAAAGCTAATTTTTTAGCATTTTTATCATTACCATAAGCAGTTTTAACAGCATCACCATATTCTTTACCAAAATCTGATTTAGATAATTCTCTTTTTGTTCTATCTTTAGCAGCTCTCATTTTTACAAGAATTGGATCATTAATATCCATCTCATTAACTGATTTGTATAAAGAAAGTAGTCTTTTAAGTTCTTTTTGTACTAACATTTCTGTTTCATTATCAAGAGGCATACCATTAGCTTCACCACTGTCTAAAATTTCTTCTGCATCCTTAATTTGTTTCATGATGCCTGCTTTACTCATTTCCTCTTTAACTGGGAAATCTGCTACATTAAATTGGAATTTAATTTTTGGAAACCATGCTCTATCTCCATCATACTCCATTTCATAGTAATTAGATTCTGATTCTATTTCAAATCCTTTAGATTCTACCCATTTTAATGCTTTATTCCAATCATTAGGATCAAGTTCTTCTCTAACACTAAATGTTATAGAACCAAAACCTTTACCTTTTAATGGATCTGAATCTGGTCTGTCACCACTATACATTCCTAATGAAATATTAGGTCTATAATTACTAAATTGAGAATCTAATTCTTTTTTCAGATCTACCTCTTGTGATTTATACTCGCCATATTCTTCTATTTTGCCTTCATTAAGATAGCGATCTCTATTCCATTTAGTAATATTAAAATTATCCATTAGTTTTTGGTTATAAATATATAAAAATATGTTACCTTTTAAGATTATTTAAATACTCGATAGTTTTATCTAATCCTTCTAAAACCTTTTCTTTATTGGGGCCACCTGTCCATTTTTCAAGATCTCCCTGTTCTGATATAAATGAATTATTTGTTATGGATAATTCAGATTCTAAATATGCTTTAAACTCATTAATCCAGTTATCTATTTCAGAATTAATAATTTTTGCTTCATAAATTTCATACAAACCTGCTACTTTTAGATGATGTTCAAATTCTACAACACAATTAAAACATTTTTTATGTATGTTATAATATGGCTTGTCTAAATCTGTATGCATTTTTGAACCACAACTAGGGCAAAAGATAGGCATTATATGTAATTTTTTTGCTTTATCTAATTTAGTAATATTTTGTTTAATGCCGTCTTTAATAGTCCATTTACGGTCATCTTCTTCCCAAATATCACCTTCTTTATAAATTTTTTCATGTTTAGAATAACCTATACTTTGACCTACTTTTTCACCCTGCTTGCCTTGAATAAGGTTACGCATTCTATTAACATCTCTCTCAGTGAATTGTTTGTTTAAACCCTGTACTTTACTCATAAACTTAATTTATTTAATTCTTTAATAATGATATGAATATCTTCTTTAGATAAATTACCACCAGTATACCACTGTTTTATTTGATTTGCTAACTGTTCAGCATCTACCTGTTTGGGGGTATCACCTGAGAAAGGTTTTAAAGTATTATTGCTTCTAGATCTTGGAGATCCTCCTTTATATCCACCAGCTAATGTATTTAATTTACTCATAATCCTAATGCTTTTAATTGTTTGATAGTATCACTAGCTGATGTATGTAAAATGCCAATACCACCTGCTTCTCTCCATTGTTCTATATTTGATTTTCTATCATCAATTAGAATATGATTTGGTTCAGCATAGTTTTTTTTATTATAAGCTTGTGCTAAATGAAGTTTAATGCCTGGTAAGTTATTTCTAACCCATAGTCTTTTTCCTAAACGGGATGTCTCTGATCTTGAAGGTGATGATAATAATTCCACATCATAATCTTTAATATAATTCCAATAGTCTTTACCGTCTTCCATCCAGGGCATTCCTACCCAAAACCCAACTTTACCTTGACCATCAATTAATTCCCAAAAACCTTCTTTACCAAATTTCTTTTCATATTCTCTAGGTGGTATTCCCTTTGAATATTTTTCAAATGATTTGTCAAAATCTGTTAACACACCATCCATGTCTGAGTATATTTTATATTCCATAGGGGGTGAAGATACAACCTCTTCTTCAGGTAACAAAGCTTCTTCGGCAATTTCTCTAGCAAATTGATTTAAACCAAATGGGTCTTTACCTAATTTATCATTAAAGCCATGTTTATGTTTATAGGGTTTTATTTCATTTAAGGGGGTATTATCATTTCCACATTTATGACATACAAATAAATCATCACCACCTTCTACTATTTTCCAACTCCAACCACACTTATCACATTCAATTTTATTACCCACAATTGCTTCATTTAGACTATCAGTCCAATTTCTAAATGTCATTGTACCTTTTAAATTAGCTTCAGCTTCAATGTCATTTAAATTATCGTCTTCTTGTGTATTTGTAGTTTGAATATCACCTAATCTACCCTCTAAATTTTGGATATGATGTATCATTTCATGCGTGTAACTACGCGCTATATCTTTAGGGTGTCTGCCTTCGGTATATAATACTATAGTTTGTGTGTTCGGGTCATAATACGCTGTTTTACCGAGAAATTCGCGTGCATTTTCACTATCACCATCAACAAATTCTAAATTAGGTAAAGGTTCTATATTCATTCCTTTATCTAACATATGTTGGGTTAATTGAGCTAGTCTTTCTATTAAATTAATATCTTTAGTATATGAAGCATTTTCATTAAGTGCAATTACAGGAGTTGATGTTTTAAAATCTTTTTTACGCATTACTGTTTTAGCATACATTTCAATATCATCATCAGTAACATTTATAGCAAATGGTATATTAATATTACTATTAAAATCTTTAACAACAGCATTAAAATCATCATCTATTTTAGATAAGGGTTTACCATGTTTTCTATGTAAACGCTTAAACATTCCTACTAACTCAGGTACTGATATAGGTTTGATATTTCTCTTATCATTTACTCTATCTAAAAAGTGTCTAGTAAATTCAATATCAATTCCTAATTTATTAAATAAACCATCAGCATATTTTTCAATTGAATCTAACTGGGGTTTTGTTATTTCTTCTTTAATTACTGGTCTTAGGATATTAAATATTTCTTCTTTTTCACTATCATCTAATTCATCTGGTAGAAATGGTGCTAATTTATCTGATGATACTTTAGCTGCTTTTCTAGCATTAGTTCCACTCATACCTTTATCTTGTGTAAATTGTACTTTTACTTTCATATTAGGATAAGCTGATTCTATATTTTTGGTTCTATTTTCAATATCTTTTAAATCATCATCTCTTCCTTCTCTTCCTCCTATAATAAAATAGACTTCATCTTCAGGATTATTTTTTCCTAAACGAACAATATCACCAATTGGTGATTTAGCAGGTTCAATCTTAACTTTCATAGGTAAATATTTTTTAAATATATCCCAAATTAAGATAGCTTCAGCTTGACTTACACCATTTCTTTCTTTACTCCCAACATAAATTATAAATTCATCTATTTCAGGAAGAGATTCTAATGCTTTTTTTACTACTTCAAGATGGCCTTTGGTTGGTGGTTTGAAACCACCCCCGTATGCTGCTATTATTTTACTCATGAATTTAAAAATTTACCTATTCGCATTTGTGCTTCTTCTTTAGATATAGTGTATTCAATTACATCATATATAAAATCATCACTTAACATAGCTTGAATTTCTTCTTTATCTTTAGCTTTCCTAGCATCAGATTTAGCTTGTTCTTTTGGTGTTTTAGGTTTAGTTCCTTGAGGTTTATAAGGAGTAAGATATTTTTTTATGATTTTATCTATATCTTGCATCCTATCATCTAACGTATTAGCTACTGCTACAAAATTATTACCAAATAAATCAGCATATTTAGGTAAATTATCTGTTACACCCTTCCATGTACGCATTACAATAGCAGGTGCTAAACTTCTATCTTTACCTCCTGATTTTTCATATCTATCTTGATTCTGGGATAATGAGCGTTGTAAATCAGTGTAAACATAAAGCATAAATACTTTATATCCTGCTTCTTCTAATTCATCTTTTAATTTAACTGTAGATTTATATGAAGCTCCAGTTCCATCCAAAATAAAAGATTCTTTACCTTCTATAGTAGCTTCTACATCTCCTTTAAACTGTTTATTAGCTGCAGCCATTTGTTTAGCTTGCTCACTTCTTTCTTCAGGAGTAGCATTTTTTAAATCTAA
>JAAHTG010002387.1_pt2 | contig 10299 bp, 16 predicted proteins | sample 6116081 | NCBI WGS metagenome assembly JAAHTG01 (sample SAMN13939989, study PRJNA603662) | sponge metagenome | isolation source: marine sponge | host: Mycale hentscheli | place: New Zealand | collected 2005
ATATTAAAAGGCAATTTGATGACGAGCGTGGTGAAGCCGAAATAACAAACTTTACTATGGTTCATGGAACTACCGAATACAAGTATATTATAAAACAAGACGATGATATTGATATATTCATTAATGATGTAAATAGGTGTCTTACGGCTGAAAAACATACACAAAAATACACAAACGCCATTGTTAAAATGTATAGCTATGCGTATAACCAAGACTTAGCCAATGTGGTAAAATACTACAACCAAGTCAAAGAGTTGTCCCATACCTTTATGGAGGTATTAGAGGAAAATATGGACTTACTACTCGCTGAGCGTTGCGACGGCGACGTTACTAGAAGAGAGGGAGCTTATAATGATGTGGCGAAATCTATGAAGCGTAAGATTGAGGACGGCGAACTCTTAGTTAAAAAACTAGATGAGCTTTTAATAGCAAAAGAAATATTAGAAGCAAAGAAAAAGAGTAAGAAACGCAAGGGTAAGAAGTAAGTCATAGAGAGAAATTAAAATAAAATAGGCAATAACACCGATGATGTGTATAAACTAAGAAACCATAGTTTTTTATTTATTTATAAATAAAATTGATTTAACATAAAACTATCATATCTATGAGTAACAAGATGACGAGTAAAACAAGCAACAAGCAAAACACGACAATTAACGAGGATTTAATAAAAAAATTGAAAGAGCCTGAAACTATTATATCTACCAGCACCACAATGACGACGACCAACGAGCAAAAAGAAATTCCTGCCGAGATGCCTTATACATATGATGCTATACTCTGTTGTAAGGATCAAGAAACTAATGATGCGTTGGTAAGAGATTATAAAAACCTACTTAAGTTTGATGCCTTGTCTAACCCAAAGAAGTTCTGTGGAAATAAAATCCTATATCAGTTCCAATTCAAAAACTTGCTCAAATGTCGCCGTGATAAAAAACCGCTTCTTTCAGAAATCTTTGCTGACGAGGACAAAAAGCAAAAACTATGGAAAGACGCAGTCCATCGCAACAGGCGTGATAAAGCACCATATCCATCGCCTACCGATGTGTATGAATGTTACCGTATTAATCAGGGAGCTATTGTAATGTTCAAGTCATCAACCGCTAAATACATATATAAGAAATATAACGCCACTAGTGTGCTTGATCCGACGATGGGCTGGGGTGGTCGGTTGCTGGGAGCTATGGCGTTAGGCATTGATTACTATGGTATAGATACTAACCTTGACTTAAATGAACCTTACGACGATATGCTTGATACTCTGGATACTTTATTCAATATTCAATCCAATATTAATTTAACATGGCAAAATTGTTTGGATGTGGATTACAGCAAAATAAAGTATGACCTTGTGCTGACTAGTCCTCCGTATGTTAATATGGAAAATTATCAATATATGGATTTGTTTAAAAATGACGATGAATTTTACAAAGAAATCCTAAATCCACTATTAAAAAAGATGGTTAAATACCTACACGACGACGGGCATATGTGTATCAACATATCACCTAAAATGTATAAACACCTAATTGAGAAATATGGAGCAAGGGTCTGTGATGAGCAGGTTGACCTACGGCAACAAATGGGCAAGAACCACGCAACCAAATCACAAGACTATATTTATGTGTGGAGCAAAAAAATTAATAATACACCAATCAAAGAACAACCAGAATTAACTAGACCACCAACCACACCAATATTCCAAATTATAGTGGAGTAATTAAATATGGAAACTCATTAAAAATAAAATTAATTAATTCGTTAATAGTCATTATTATAATCATATATATTTTTTATTTTCTCTCTAGCTAGTAACCACTAGAGGATGATTGTGCAGATTGTTCCTCTGACATAGCTTTCATTCTACGTTTCATTGGTTTGGCTTTGGTGCGACGCTTCGGCTTCTTGGCTGGTTTCTTTGTCGGTTTCTTGTACTTCATTATATATTAGTTTAATATTAATTAATATATAATATTATTCCAACCAAGTAATATCCTTATTAAAATTCATTTTATAACAATAATAGAAGCAGTCAAAGTTACACTTGCTTTTATAATCTTTTGGAATTTCACCATTTACACGTTTAATGAACTGAATCCTCTTTCGTGGAATAACAATTTGTAATTCGGTTTCCTTATAATTCTCTCTAATATAAGAACAACAGAGCTTACTTGCTGGAAGAATAAGAACAAATGGTTTGTCTAACTCCTTTAAACGACGCATCACATCTTTAGTTTTTGAAAATGGAGGATTGCTTACAATAATATCACCCATATCATTTTCAAAGAAATCCACTGGTTCATGGATTACCTCATAGCCCAGCTCCGTGAGATAATTACCGCTTTCGCCGTCGCCATAGAACGCTTCCCAGATTACCTTGTCTTTCGGAATAAGGTGTTGTATGTTCTCCCACGCATATTTTGGGGTCATATAATCATCGTGTTTGATAAATGTCTTGGTGTGAAATCCAGCCATAGTTGTTTAATTGTATATATTAGATTGTATTATATCGATTTCAATTTTTTTTATTAATATCTGATAAACGCTGATTACTTAACTCAACATAATTTTTATTTATTTCAAACCCTATGAAATTTCTATTTAATTTATTACAAACAATTCCAGTCGTTCCTGAGCCAGAGTAAACGTCTAATACCAAATCATTTTCTTTGCTGAAATATTTAACTACCTTTTCAGCAACCGCTTCAGGCATAACTGCACTATGTCCTTTATAACCCTTCACAGATTCATTTATGATATTGAGTGTATGACCCTCAATGTTGTAATCTATTTTTGGTGTTTTAGCTAATATAAAAATATATTCATATGCGTTCGTTAATCGGTTTCTCAATGGTATAGGATTTTTTTTAACCCATATTATATTGTCTACTACGAAATACCCTAGTTTTGTTCTTATCCTTTGTAATATATCAAATGGTCGCATTACACCTGTTTCACCATAAGAAAAACCTAAATTCAAAGCCAATACTCCGTCTTCTGTTAGTTTGGATTTAAGTTTTTCACAAATATCAATAATATTATATAACGGTTCTTCAAAATCATTACTGTAATGATAACCATTACCACGCTGATATTTATGGCTTGTATTAAAGTAAGGTGGCGATGTAAAACATAAATTAATTGTATTATCTTCTATTTCATCAATTAAATCAATATTATTTCCTAACCTATAATCTATCATTATATACTAGTTGTATTAAAACGATTTCATTTTTCTGTATTAATATAATTTGTGGATTTCATATACGGATTGCTTGGATTATCCGCTTTGATTTTATGGGCATCTTCGTAATGATGCTGTTCGCTCAACTCCTCCGCAATCGCATACTGGATCACCTCATAAAAATCTAATAGATTTCGTGTTCCTTCTGAAGCAAAATGTTCCGCACAGAATTCATTTAGTTTCTCCATCCACTCGCTATTGGTTTTGCGTTCGTAAATCTCTTCGCTACTCATTATACAGTATACATAGTTATAATGTATTTAAGTTGATTCAATTTATTCTATTAGCCTATTAAATGCGACTTCAAAAATCTCCTCATTCATCTCAATACCAATGAAGTTCCTTTTTAGGTTTTTACACGCCTCTCCAGTCGACCCTGAACCCATACATGGGTCTAGCACAACATCACCTTCCTTCGTGTAATATTTAATCACCCACTCCATAAGTGGAACAGGCTTCTGTGTTGGGTGTTTCCCACGTTGAGATTTTACTTCTAATATTGTGTTGGGGAGAGGCGGATCATAAACACTATCACAATAACTAGTATGTGTGTTACTTCCATAAGCTGTTACACATTTTGATTTTCTTAGTTTTTTAACATCCGCTTCTTTAACGACGCTGTTGGGGAGAGGCGGTTGATAAATGGAAAAATCATTATCTTTACCATATCCATCATAATTCTTTGAGCTTGAATGGTCGGCTTTCTGGTAACACCCTGTTCCATAAACCTCCTCCTCTATTATGCTGTTAGGCAGCGGTGGATCATATATGGATTCATCTCCTTTTTGTAAACTCCTTGAATGATGATATAATTTACCATTTTTAAATCTCTCATCTGAATTATAAACATCCTTATTCGTAGTGTTGTTTTTCTTTCCTCTTATAAAAGTTTTAGATGATGAATTGTCACATTCATTAACAACCTTATCCTCTTTCAGGAACTTATGTTTGTGGTGGAGAGATAAATTATCATTATAAATACTTGGTTGTTTGCGATAAAAGAAATACACCATTTCGTGTTTCCTCATTGGCTGCTTCCTCGCACAAAGGAATCCTGAGGGTGCACTCTTCACCCAAACCAAATCATAGCGGAAGTTTTTTGGATTACTATTAATAAGCGAAACACCGAATTTAGTTGTACAAGTAAATACCATAGCTGCCTCTAACTTACAAACACGATTCACTTCTTTCCAGAATAATTCTAAATCAATTAAACAATCCCACTTACAAGCCGTTTGTCCATAGGGTGCATCAACAAATAATAAATCTACGCTATCATCATCCAATTCTTTCATAACCTCTAAGCAGTCGCCATTTCGTAAATCCATTTATATAAATCACATAGTTTATATAAATCTCTCTAACGAATAATAATGTTATTATATTTTATAATATGACTAGCAAACAAAAAGAAAAGTTAGCAACCCTAAGCAGAGAGGAATTAAAACGAGGAGCAAAAGTTTTGAAATTAAAAGGATATACAAATAAAAACAAAACACAACTAGTAGATATGATTGCGAGTGAATTACCAAAAGTTAGAAAAGCCCAGTATGACGCCGAGAGTGCTATATTAACAATTAGAGAAGCGTTGAAATTATCGACCAGCGGTAACATTAAGGACAGAACGAAAGGTATTCGTAAATCCAAAAAGGAATCCGCCAAGTCTGGAAGCCAACAAGCAACCGAAGCTCTGCGTGAGGTTCGTAAAGCTATGAGTTTTAAACCTAAGCTTACTAGAAAGTTTAAAAGTAATATGGAAAAAAATATGGAGAGATTTGAAAAAGATGTAACTAATATAACATCCCAAAAACCTGAAAGGGTTAGAAGATTGTCCGCACGAGCGTCATATATTGAATCGGCTGGTATGACTACATATCTGTAAAATATGGATGTAATTCTTTTTTATGTTTTAAATAAATCTCTCTGGCTTCCTCTTTTGTATCGTAGCTACCGAGAGATTTTGACTTACCATTGATAGATATTCTAGCTTGGTATTTGTTTCTTCGTTCATCATAAGTATATCCATTAACGCCTGTATTTTGTTTGTTTTGTGCGTCTGTAATAACACGCAAGTTTGATATATGATTATTCAACGAATTTCTATCAATATGATCTATTTGGTTATTTTTACTATTATCATAAATATCCCAATCTGGATTATGAATATAATAATTAACACGATATAAGAGGTAATGTTTGTTATTTATATGAATAAAATTATATTTATCCATAACACCTATCTTTAATTTAAACCAATATGATGGTTTTGTTTTACATTCTTTCCAAATATATACATCATAACAGTCTTCATCATTCATCTTAAGAAGTCTAGGATTATTATGTTGGTCTAATAACTCAAACTCTACGTAACCCATAGTTGAAATAATTAATTGTTATTTATTTATTTCAATTTTAATTATAATTTAAGGTCATATTCACTCAGTAAATTAGGAACACTAGTTCCTCTTCGGTCGCTTATTTCATCAATTAATTTCATATCCTTGCGGTCAATCGCATCGCTCATGATAATCTTATTGTAATCATTGGTTGAAATCTTGTCTATTGTGCGTCCTCGTATCCATTTACCAATACTATCAGGTGACAATTTCTTGTTAGAGCCTACCGATATCAGCCACAACATATCGTTGTCTTTGAACCAACCGCCCATTTCGTCTATAAAATTATCGACACACTCACGAAACCTTTGGTTCTTTATGGAGAACGTCTTTCGACCGTATTTATCACGAGTTTTATATTTAAACCGAATAAAATTAACGTGTGACGGCTTTATTACTAGGTAGTTATAATTATCATTACGAGCTTGTTTAATGCTCGAAACTAACGCAACATCTAAGTCTTGATTGCGTGTATGGTAATAAATAATCAAAAATAATATAATATAATCTCTCCACTTACCATCCTGATACGCCATATTCATATGATGAATCAGCTCCTCCTTAGATGGTAGACCTTCTAATTTGGTTTGGTTTTTAAGGTTCTTTTGGCGTAATTTTAATCCCTTGTACTTATCACGTAATTTAATTAACTCTTTATTATTATTTACATCAGGCGAATGGTAATGCCGCACTTGAATAATAATAGTGATATAATTAATCAGAGTGTTTGCAGATATCATAATATTATCAATTGGATCACCATCCCTTTCTAAATCCACAATGAAGTCCAATAAAAATTTTTCTTCTAGACTTCTAAATTCATCCAAATATTTCCTTAATGTATAATACTGATTTTTATATGTCCTTATGGATAAAGGTTTTAAATGAGTTTGCTCGTTGATATATTCATCAAATTCTGGATACACAGGTTCTTCTTCCGCCATTTTATATATATTGTAAAATATATTTAAATCTAATTATTAACTTAATATACCATGCCTTTGACTGAGAAGAAGATAAGTGATTTGAATAAAGAAACTCGTGATGGGTTATATATTTATTTAATGGGTAAAATATATAATCCTGATACTATTAGAAAAGAAAAACAGAGAGAAGAATTAATTGATTCAGCTGTCTTTATTGATATAATTAGTGAATTACTAGAACCATTAATTAAACAAGATATTGAGTTAGTGTATTCAAGCGACATTGATAATGCTACAAAAGTAAAAGTTAAAAAGGTTAACTTTACGATGGATTAACTTTTTCATTAATTTGTAATTTAACACTTTCATTCTTAGATTGGTTTGATTTTATTTGTTTTTTGATTTGTGGAATTAATTTCTCTCCGAGATAATTACACTTATCTAATGTAGTATATTTATCGTGTTTAATACATAATTCGTTTATCTTGGTAATTGCTCTGTCATCATCAAAGTCCAAAATATTTAAAAGTTCTACGGCTTTCAACTCATTTTCATATAATTGATGTTTAAATGAACCAAAATGCCTCATCCTTTCGGCTGGAAGGTCTGTATATGATCCTCCGCATCCACACGATATATGTTCTGCTTTGGCTCTTCTTTGGCGGTCTTCAGACCTTAACCGCTCTAGGTTATTATCATAATACTCTTTATTTCTTTCGTTTTTCCGCTTACGCAATTCCTCATCTGTTAGGTTATGCTTTCCTTTGCCTCTACCCATATATATAAGATTGATATCCTATTTTTAAGTAAATTTAATATAATTACTTTTGACTTAATACAACCTTGTGTAAATACACAAGGTTGTATTAAGTCATATATATATATTTAACAAACTTAAAGCAAAGATGCTCTAATATATTATATGGCGGAGCAAGTGTATGACTATACAAGTCTGGCGGAGCTGTCGGCGAAGCTATCCGAACTAGAAAATGTCAAATACGATTTACGTGATGCGGAGGAAGTATTAAAAAAATATAACCTTATTGAATTTGAAGCGGAAGCTTGGTCAAGTTTATGTTTAAAAATAAATGATGCTATTAATAAATTACCTAATTGTAAGCCCACAGGATGTAATAGACATAGGTATAGGTATAAACAAGTTAAATGGTATGAAGTAACATTTGAATTGTTATTTGATATGTGGAGTATTTATATTAAAGATGAAAATTTTAAAGGTGATAGTAATATAGAAATAATAAACGAAGCTTGTGAGCTTAGACGTGAGTATGGAATAGACCCAATACCTGAATATTATGAAAAAATGAATATATTAGTTGAGCGTTTGGAAGATAAGTATGACTGGCGAGTTGATAAGGAAGACTACTGGACACAAACAACAGAAATGGATAAATATTTTTTTAAACTTGAATGTAACAATTTCACAGATAAGAAATGGGAAAGACATATAAAGCGTAAGATGATGGATGGAGGTCTTAAATCATTATTAAAACACATAGAATTAATTAAAAAGTTTAATAGCTAGTATATAATATATATTTTAACACATAAGACCACCAGCACTCATATTATTAGCAATCATTCTTAATCTATTGGTGTGCTTGGTGTGAGCGTCCGCCTCCGCACGTCTTCTTTCGTTTTCTTGGCGTTGCTGAGCCATCGTTTGAAACTCTTCCATCGTGTAACGTGGTGGGTGTCTTGGTTTGGCGGATGGAACTATATTTGACTGAGTAGGATCATTAGGGGATGGTATTTCACGCAAAGCTTCAGGTTGTTTTGGCGATAATTTGGCTACAGGTGATTCAGCTTTGATTATAACATTCTTTTTCTTTTTCATCGCTTTTTGAAGCTTTACAGGTTCATCAGGGACAAGTTCATCAGACTCAGGATCATCAGGCTCGGTAGGAAGGTCAAGGTCGCTATTCTCCTCATCGGATAGTTCCTTTTTTAAAGTTTGGTATTGTTTCTTTTTTTTGGCGGCAAGTCGCTCCTTTGCTATCTTTCGCATCTCATCCTCGACTTCGGCATCTTCGGCGTTTAGCTTATGGAAATACAAACAAGCCCTTTGATGTGTACGCAACGCTGTTCCAGTTGTGTATTTCTTACCGCATGGGCATTCGTATTTCTTTTCTCTCATTTTGAATTCTTTTGAATCAGTCGGTTTTTCTTCTTCATTCTTGCTCTCTTCTGCTTTTTCTTCTACCTGTTCCTGCTTTTTTACAGTTTTATTCTTAACTTCCTCAAGTTCTTTTTTCTTCTTTGCTAGATTTGCGGCTCGTGTTTTACGACCACGCTCTAATTGTGCAAGTAATCTCTGTCTTTTCTCCTCCGTCATTTCTCGGCTCATTAATATAATTAATATATATTTTATTTATATAGTAATAACATAATGGACAAGGACAATATCAAGATGTTAATCAACGATTTACGTGCGAAACGAGATGCCCTTTCTCTCGCACACAGCGATTTAAAGAAGTCGGCAGATACATGGAATAAAATAATTATATGTTTATCGTTAGTTACAGGCGGTTTTGAATCTATGAAAATACAGATGGGTTGGACGTCTAATGAGGTGAAACTGTTTCCAATACTTATGTCAAGTGTAATAGCAGGATGTAGTTCCATAATTAAATTTAAAGGTTTTAACGAAAAGATGGAAGTGCTGATTCAGAGTATATCGCTATTAACCAATGTATTAAACAAGTGTCGTAATCACAACGAAATAGATGATGATATTTTAATAGAATATAATAATGCTTTGGAGAAGCTTGAAACATCGCTGTATCCTGACCAGCGTGGTCGCTTCCTTCGGCAGTCACATAAGAACCTATTATCTATATTAAAATATGAAAAGACGTTCTATGATAACATAGCCAAAGCGAATGCTGGAGAGAAAATAATAATAGATACGGATAGCGATAAGACCATATCAAAAGATGATATTAATATTAATAATGGTAATATTGATAAGTTCCATAGCGATGATAGTGGCGACCTTGAAAGTGGTGTGGAATTAAAAATAAAAAAAATAGAACAAAGTAATATATAATATATAGTTATATAATATATAGATATATAATATTTAATTATATTATATGGAAGATGAAAATGAAGATGTTGTATCAACATATACAGAAGCTCAAAAGAGAGCCACGACCAAATGGCGAGTGGAGAACAGAGAGAAATATAATAAAACCTGTAACGATTATTATCATCGGTGTATGAAAAACCCAATATTAAGGGCTGAACATAACCGAAAATGTTTAATTAATAATAAAAAATATCAAGAACGTAAGAAATTAGCGAAGATGAAGGCAATTCAAGATAAAAAAAATGAACTGACTAACTCCATAAAAGTAGTGCCTATAAATCAATCGGAAGAATAAGGATCACTTTCCTCATCCTCACTACAACCATTCATACAGTCATCGCATAAAATCTGTGATAATTTTTCATCAAACGTTAAACCATCGAACCAATAGTCAGTATGGAATTCTGGATGGTTCATATTATATAGGTTATCACATAGCCCACATTTGCTACATGGAACACGACGACACTCGCATCCGTCATCGGTTTCAAAACAATCGCATCCACCACAGCGTTCTTCCTCACGTTGTTTATCTGTTTTGATTTTCATAGGTTTCTCTCTGGTTGACATAATATATGTATATAATATATATTATTTAACCCATTAACTCAATATGTTTTTTTG
>JAAHTG010002525.1_pt1 | contig 10291 bp, 13 predicted proteins | sample 6116081 | NCBI WGS metagenome assembly JAAHTG01 (sample SAMN13939989, study PRJNA603662) | sponge metagenome | isolation source: marine sponge | host: Mycale hentscheli | place: New Zealand | collected 2005
AGATTTTATTTAATATACTATTTACATCAAATATTTCACTTACTTTCATATAAGGACATTCGTGTATATTATTTTCAAACTGGTAATCAAACGTATAAGAACCTATTAGTTGATTTGCTCTTTTAGGGAGATTAGCTGATATATTATTATGTACTTTATATCCAAATACTTTAGGTGATGTACCTACCCATAGTACTGTTGATTTAAGATTCATAGCAGCAGACATATGTTGTAAACTAGAATCTATTAAAACACGTTTTTTAGATGCTTGTAATAAACCACATAAATCCATATTAGACATTTTTGTGTCTATTCTTTCTACGTTTTTTAACTCATATCCATTAGGTCTTGTAATCTGGATAATATGGTATTGTTGAGTAAACTTATTTACTATTTGTTGTGCTACCTCCATTGGTATGTCTCGAGTCCAAGAATAAGCATATTTTTGACCTTCCATAGGACCACCACCTGATTGGATTACCATTATTGGTTTTTCTCTATTCCATAATGATGGAAGCATACCTTGTGGGTAGTTAGGTATAATCACAGGTAGTTGACCACTATACTTTAAACCCATCAAATCACACCAGTTTTCTAATAAGTGTTTTTTCTTAGTAATATGATCTGATTGGTTGTATGGTTCGTGTTTGGATATGATTACATCCTTATTTTCAATATAATCTTGGTAGAAATAGGGTGATTGACCTAGTTGGTATACTCTATCTACAAGTGGGTTGTTTAAATATACTTCAGGATGAGAGGAAATCATAATAAGTTTCCTATCTGGGTGTTTTTCTTTGATAGTTTTTACTAAAGCAGAACCAGCAATATTTTTACCTAAACCTCCTTGTATGTGCCATATAAAATATTTATCTCCTATAGTTGGGGATGATTGTTTTGGTTGGTAAATATATCCTTGATCCATATTATTTATTGATTAGGTGATACAAAGTTAAAAGCAATAGATATACGTTCTGAATCTGTATTATTTCTCTCTACTGAATGTTTGACCCAGGAAGGAAATAAATAAAACATGGATTCTTTAACAGAACATGGTACCTCCATTGCATTAGCCATAGTTGGTTGTCTTTTTACTTTGGAGGTAAGAAAAAATTCAGCATTATCTCCCCTATGCAACATTAAATCTCCCATATTTTCTTCAGGAACTTGAACATAATAAGTACCACTTAATACACTATTTTGATGGTCATGTGGTGTATTATAATCGTATTTACCGTTAATATTTATCCACCAATTACCTAATACTAAATCTGATGTCCCTATATAGCGCTGAGGTACATCATTAACAAATAAGGTTAATTCGTTAAATAATTGCTCAAGTGCTAAAGGGATAGGAGTAATAAGTTCTCCACTGTGCCATCCACCTCTATTTGAGATATTAACACCTGGTTTTTCTTCTTTAACTTTATAACAATATTCTGCTATTGATTTATTATTAATGCCTTCTACGGGACATTCCCATACTGGTGTTGGCCACCATAATCTTTCAAAAACCTTAAATTCCATATATTATTCTTTATCTTTATCTTTAGATGCTTGTAGTTGTGGTTTAGCATCTTTAAAATTTTGGAGTTGACCTTGTGTTGTTTTTAATCTTTCTAACGTTTTAAGTGGTCCTAAAGCATTTAAAACCTCTGCTTGGGATGAACTATTCCCTAACGTATCAACTCTATTCTTTAAAGCTAAACCATAAGAAGTAGCTTGATGGGTATTTACATTTTTAGAATCAAATGAACCATCATCTAGTTCTGCTTTTATTTTAGACCAAGTAGCTATTTCACGAACACGATCCTTAGCTGTTTGTTCCATATTAGCTCTACCATATAGATTCTCATCTAAATCGATTTGTATTTCTATTTGCTTTAAACTATCACCTGCATCTATCGCCTTTTGCATCTTACGTTCAAGTTTTAATCTTTTAACTTCGTTTCTACGTAAGTTAAATGATAAACTCATCATACCATCAAAGTGAGCTGATTGTTCTCTTACTGATTGCCAGTATTTAGAAGCTGGTGTTGGGTGTTTACCATCGTTTAAAACTGAAATACGCATCTCTGTTTCTGTTCTAAATATTTGTTTCTTAGTCCAGTTGTCAGTAAGTTCTTCTTTTAACGCTATAATAGTTTGAGCATCCTCCTCTTTAAGGACGTTTAATATAGGTTTTAAGTCTTCTGTAGCGACTAAATCTTTTGTTGTTTTATTTTTTTCCATATTGATAAATATTATATTGAGTTAATATACAATTTTATTTTAGTTATTCCTAATTATTTAGATAAACCATATTTACTAAACTTATACCATGCTCTTTCATGGAAAAAGTATAAAACCATCTTAGTAATAACTTCAATACCACCTATAGTTAATCCTGTTTCCCATGAGTCTGTTATAATACCTGAAAGAATTATAGTATCTAGTGTTCCTATGACCCTCCATGAGATTGTTTTCCCTATGTGTCTTTTATAACTTACCATCTTTTTTCATTTGATTACGGATAGATGTTGCTGATATATCACCAATTTCTTGTGGTGGAATATGCTCTATAATATCATAACCAACTCCTCTACCATAGTTAATAGATTCGATATCAGGTATAATGGTAGGTAGTACTTTACCTGCTTCGATAAGTTCTTTTAACTCACCTTCTTTAACCATTTCTAAAATTTCCTCAGCTGTCCAAGGATTCTTTTCATCTGGTTTAACATCTCTGATTCCTAACCAAACATTGTATCCTTCTTTTAATCTTTCATTAATTAACCAAAGGTGTCCTTTATGTAATGGTTGCCATCTTCCTGCAAAGAATGAATATTTTACTTCAGTTGATGAAGATTCTTTGTCTGCTTTAGCTTTTAATTCCGCCATCTCTTATAACATTTATACCAATTGCTCTATCCCCAGGTTTTTTAGGATCCATATCATTTATTAGATACCTGGGACCTCTTTCAATACCCATAATTAATCTATCATAGGGTATATTGTTTTTATTTAATTCATATATTGTGTGGTTTCTTAAGTCCTCTGGTCTTGCAGTGGTCAATATAACCATATGACCATCATTTTTTACTTTCTGTAAAAACTGTTTAGATGACTTAATAACCTCTGCATCAGTTTCTTTATACGTTTCAAACTTTCTATAAACGAAAATAGTACCGTCTATGTCTACAAAGTAAGTGTTTTTTTTCTCCATTAAATAGCTGCTAAAACTTTTTCAAATGACTGTTCTTCTGTGTCGTGTGTAGTATCTATATCTACAAAGTTAGCTATAGGTGGGATGTAAGCTATTGCTTTAAAATGATCTCTTTCTCTTGGTTCTGTAGTATGAACATAAAACTCTATCATTTGATCACCCATAAGAGCTTTAAAATCTTCTCTTTGATCAATATAAGGTGCTACTAGTGATACAATAACATCTTTACCTTGATTGTTAAGGTACTGAGCTATTCGTTGTGCTGTTCCGACATTAACTACTCTACCATTTATGGAATAATCTTTATTAGAAAATAACTCTCTCATATCATCCCCATCTATTCTAAATGCTCCAGGTTTTTCTTTCTTAAGCATATTAGCTAAAACTGTTTTTCCATGGGCTGGTTGCCCTGTAAACCAATATATCATTATTTATTATATTTAAAAGTATCTAAAAACCATTTAAAATTATTGTCTATCCAATCACATGTATCTACTCCTAATATTTCTTTAGAATCATCAGGTAACATACCTAAGGTATTTCTAATAGTATGATCACCATAAATACCATGTACTGTATCATCCTCTATTGTGATTTGGGGGATGTGATTATAGTCGTGTTGGAAGGGTTCTAATCCAAAGAAGTTATAAATACTTTGTATTTGTGGTTCTGGGTTAGTACATAAATCCTCATATCTAATAAATAAGAAGTTAAATGCTGTTTTATCTAATACAGACTGATGTAGTTTATTTACTGCGTATCCTATTGGATGACCTTGAGCCCACGTTTCTACTCGTTGTTGAGTGGTAATATTTTTTAAATTACCATTATCTAATAAACCATCATCATAATCAGGATTCATACGGAATTTTTTTTCCATAGAAGCAAATATTGCTTTTAAATCCCTTACCATAAATACGATCTTTGGGTTGGGGTTGACTTTGTTAAGTAAAGAATAATAAGAACCCCATGCTCTATTTTTATCTAGAATATAGGGTTTGTCTGTGAGTGTTGAGATATATCCTTTAAATCCTTCTCTACAATAAGCATAGAAACATTTTTTCCATAATTCAACATCTCCTGCTTTTGCTTCTTTATTACCATTATACCCAATACGAGAACCAAGCATCATGTCTATCATACCCGAGGTAGGAGTAACATGAAATTGGGGGTTTTGCCCTATTAGGTTTTGAAGTAATGTTGAACCTGCTCTTGGGAGAGAGGATTGATAGTAAATTGTTTGATTCATAAAACTTATTATTATAACTTTAATACCGTATTAATATACGATACCTTTTTAACTACCCCAAATTATACTTCAGGAAGAGAATATGTTTTTGCTGATCCACTATTGGGGCCAGATTTATAAAATTTACCATCTAAGGATGCAGATACCAATGCTTGGGCATCGGCAAATGTTTTTTCTGTAGCTCCTACTCTAGCAGCCCAAGTAGTATTTTCTGTAGTCCATACATCTCCTGGGTGTCCAGCAATATGGTTAGCTTCATTATCATCATGAGTGATAAATCCTTTTCCTGTGTTATTTGCTGTATAATATTTTAGTGCCATGATTGAATTGTTTTATTATAAATATATTTATTTTTTATCCTGCGCTTATTGCTAAAGTTCCTGCGTTATTCCATAAAGCACCTTCTACGAGGGGATCGCTTGTAGGTGGGATTATCATTGTATTTCCTGTTGTTGATGAGTATTGGAAGGTTGTTTGGGAACCTCCTGCTGATTCTGTGTATTCTTCGGTACATGTTTGACATACGCCACCATTATATCCACCAAATGCTAATGCTGATGTTTGTGATCCTGCCTGTCCGTGTTTTGTTTTTCCAACATTCATACTAGTACCTGCTGACCATGAAGTACCATCGTAGTTTTCTACGGAAGTAGCAAAAAAACGACCACCTGTAGCCAGAGCAGCGTTTTGGTCTCCTGATCCTGCTAGCCTATATTTACCGTTTGCTAAAGCTCCACCTGCTGTCCAAGATGTACCATCGTATTCTTCTGTGCATGTTACTTTGTATGAAGCATAATTACCACAAGCACCACCAAATGCTAGTCCTGCATTTTGTGTTCCTGCTCCTGCAAAAGTATATCTTGCTACACCTAAAGATCCACCTGTTGCCCATGAAGTACCATCGTATTCTTCTGTGCATGAAGCCATTGCTGAAATAAATCCACCAATTGCTAATCCTGCATTTTGTGTTCCTGCTCCAGTTAAACCTCGTCTTGGTGAAGATAAAGAACCACCTGCTGTCCAAGATGTACCATCGTATTCTTCTGTACAAGAGCAATTTATGAAATTTACCATACCACCAAATGATATGGCAGCAGTTTGTGTTCCTGCTCCTGCTGCTATTCTCCTTGGTGTTGCTAAAGCACCACCACCTGACCAAGATGAACCGTCGTATTCTTCTGTGCAACTTTGTTGGATGTAACTTCGTTCACCACCAAATGCTAATCCTGCATTTTGGGTACCTGCTCCTGATAAATTTTCTCTTGCAAGCCCCATAGCACCACCTGCTGACCATGCTCCTGGTCCTCCTGCTGCTTCATATACAAATGAAACACTACCTGTTGCTTCTAAACTACCTGATATAATAGCAGATCCAGTGTGAGGGAAAGCGTCTCCACCACCAGATATAGCACTACTACTAACTGCGGCATAAGAGGTTTCATTAATTATTTGGTTACCTAAGTAAATAGTAGATCCACTTAGTATTGGAGATGTTACTTCATCTGTAGTAATACTACCTGTTACCGCTAAACTACCTGTTAATCTTATTGCCATGGGTTATATTTTTATTTTTTATGTAAGTCTTATTACTATAAAGTTTCCGTTTCTGTATAATCCCCCAATTGGGACACCTCCTGCTGCTGCTGCTGTATCATCAGCATAATTATTAAGAGTACTAAAATCAACAGCATCTGCTTCTACATATGATGCAGTGGCTGCAGTAGTTGCAACTTTTGCAGTTTGTGAAAATGATGCCTGTACTGCAGTATCTGCTTGACCATTAAGGCAACCTCTAAAACTACCCACAAAATCTCCTGAAGCATCTAGAGTACTAGAATAACCAGAATATGCTAAAGCACTATCAGGTGTATAAATTCCTGTAGCGTTAAATATTTGTGCTTGATTGTTTGAATTATTACTAAATGCTAATGGAGTAGGATCATTACCCCCAGTATTCCCACCATTAGTACAACATGAGTCCCCGAAAGTAGATCCTCCTCTATTAGTCCATGTATTTAAATTATAATCAAATTCTTCACTATTTGATCTAGGAGCTCCACTGTAAGTACCAACATCTACACCACCAAATGCTAAAAAATTAGAATTATTTCCCACAGGTACCTTTCCCAACCCCAGACACTCTCTTGGTGTTGACATACCAGCGCATGTTGACCATGTATTGGTACTGGAATTATATGTTTCTGTACAAGTTAATGAGGCATTGCCACTACCAGGTGAACCACCAACTACTATTGCAGAGACAGAGGGGTTTGACGAAGCAGCAAGTCCAAATCTACTATTATTCATACCAGCGAGTGATGACCATGTATTGGTACTTAAGGAATAACCTTCTGTACAGTTTAAAACACCACTACTGTTTCTCCCCCCAAATATATATTGTATTGAACCGGCTGTATTTCTTCTACCTGTAGTTAAACCTGCTGTTGATGACCAATTATTGCCCAAAAATCCAAATTCATCATCTTGATTTAAATATTCAGAACAGATATTGAAGGAATTACTTGTATTACAACCTCCTGCTACCAATTGATCCCCACCAGAACCCTCGGATCTGACTATATTAGTATAATTTGATCCTTTCCATACCTCTAAAGAGTCATCAAATTCTTCTACTACAGTATTAGTATTTATGTTACCTAAAGGATCAATTCCACCTATTGACAGTGTATTATCGTATTCATTATACCCACTAGTACCCTCTTTCCTATCAACTGATGTTGGTGAGGTCATACGCCATGAATAAGCTGGGGTTGTTGATTTGGGTAAAGTAATAGCAGCAGAAGAACCACTGGGTCTAATATCACCACTAAAGGTTAAATCGTTTACTTTTAAATTTGTTATGTCTGTAATTCCAGTGTTTTCATTATAATCAAAAGTTTTAATGTTAGCTTCGTTTGGAGCATATTCTTCAGTAGAGTTTGAAGAGATAGAACCACCAAATGCTAAAGCTGATGAATTACAGCTACCTGCTCCTCCAAGCTCATCTCTACTATTATTTAAAGCACCACCTAATGACCATGAAGTACCATCGTATTCTTCGGTGCCAGTAGTATTATATCCATAATATCCACCAAATGATAATGCTGAGTTTTGGGTTCCTGCTCCAGCTTGACATTGAGCAACATCATTTAAGGGAGATGCACTAGACCAAGATGTACCATTGTATTCTTCTGTACAAGATACAGTTGCAGTTAAGGAATAGGTGTAACCACCAAATGCTAAAGCTGCATTTTGGGTTCCTGCTGATGCCATAAAATAACCTCCAATTAATAATGGGTTAGCTGATGACCAACTAGTACCGTTATATTCTTCAGTACATGTATTAAAATTACTATACCCACCTATTGCTAATCCGGCATTTTGGGTTCCTGTTGCTGTTCTACCATATATTGTATCACTTAAAGCACCACCACCGGACCATGAGGTACCATCGTATTCTTCTGTACAATCTTGCCTATAATTTCCACCAACCGCTAATGCTGATGTTTGAGTACCTGCAACAGGAATACTGTATCCACCTAGTGATAAAGCACCACCATCGGACCATGAGGTTCCATCATATTCTTCGGTACATTCGGAATATGAACCATATCCCCCAACTGCTAATGCAGCATTTGTTGTTCCTGTTCCACCTACCCTTGTTCTAGGGTTACCTAAATTAGAAGCTATTGACCAAGCTCCAATCCTATTAGTGTAAGAAAATTCTACACTACCTGTTGATTGAATACTACCTGTTGAAACAATAGAACCAGTAGATACAAAACTACCTGTCATTCCTATAGAACCAGATACTATTAAACTACCTGTTATGTTTGCTGATCCTGAATATGGGAAACCTGCATCTATACCAGTTAATTGACTTCCATCTCCTTGAAATGAACCACTAAATGATCCTGAAGCTAATGCATTTCTAGCGTCTGAAGCGGAACCACTTAAAGCTGCTATTGAAGCGCTTATTGTTTGATCAGTGGTGGTTAACGATGATGATAAAGCTATTAAATCTGTATCAGTGGTTATTTTTTTCCAATTTGCCATGCTATGGTATTATTTATTTTTTATTCGATGCTTGACTCTGTAACTTAGACAATACGTTAGCTACTAATATTGCATCTTTTCCTTTTATATTTAAGTTCATAACAGCTTTAGCTATTACTGCTATTTCTTGTTCGGTTAAACTGAGATTATACATTTTTTAGTTGGTTTTGTAGTTTTACTACCATATTATACACTGTTTCTAAATCCTCACCTTTAAAGGTTGAGTGTTTTATTAGTGTTAATATAATACTAATCTCTTTCTCATCCAACTTACTTTTGGAAACCCCTATTGGGGTTTCCATTTGTTGTTTTAATCCCATAACTTATTAAACCTTTTTATTATGAATAAATATAAATATCTTCTGTATCCGTTTTAACGTGAATAGTACCTACACCATATACTGGTGATGTTGATGGTACTGCCGTTGATGTTTCTACTGTACCTAGGAAAGCATCTATTAAACTAAACGTTGTTGCGTCATGAGCTAGTGATGCTTGTAATGACCATCTACTATTTGCTTGTGAATATCCTAAGGCTTTACCTGATCCGTCAGCTGCTGCTTGGATTATAACACCACCATCTGTTACTGCTGATGAACCACTTGCAAATAATGCAAACTTATCTTCAACTAATAGATTAGTAGTATTAACAGATGTTGTTGTTCCTTTAACAGTTAAATCTCCTTCTACTGTAGCTGATCCATTAACTTGTAAATCATTAAAAGTAGGATCGGATGTTACTTGCAAATCTGCAAAAGTAACTGTTGACGGAACTCCAGCTTCTGTAACTATAAGTTCACCTTGAGTTGTTGAAGCAAAAGATATATCAAATGCACCTGAAATGTCAGATACTATAGCGTTTCTTGCATCTGAAGCTGATCCACTTAATGATGCAACTGATGAGCTTATTGCTTGGTCTGTAGTTGTTAAGGAAGCACTTAATGCTGCTATAGGAGCTGTTGATGATCCACTAATCTTAGTTACTAATTCGTTTCTTGCGTCTGATGCAGAGCCACTTAATGCAGTATCATTAGCTAAATCATTCCTTGCATCTGAAGCTGATCCACTTAGAGCTGCTAATGAAGCGCTTATGACTTGATCCGCATTGTGTAATGATGCGCTATAACCTATTACTTCAGTTCTAAGAATATTTATTGGTAAGGTAGATGATCCACTAATAGCATCTACAAGTGTATTTCTTGCATCTGATGCAGATCCACTTAATGATGCAACTGATGAGCTTATTGCTTGGTCTGTAGTTGTTAAGGAAGCACTTAATGCTGCTAATTCTATATCAGTAGATAATGCATCCCTAGCGTCTGAAGCGGAACCACTTAAGGCTGCAACTGAAGCACTTATTGCTTGATCTGTGATTGTTAGGGAAGAACTTAAAGCTGCAATTGGTGCAGTTGATGATCCACTAATCTTAGTTACTAATTCGTTTCTTGCGTCTGACGCAGAACCACTTACTCCCGCCAATGCGTTCCTAGCATCTGAAGCAGAACCACTCAGGGATGCTACTGACGAACTTATAGACTGGTCTGTGGTAGTTAATGAAGCTGAGATAGATGATAAGTCAGCTTCGGTGGTGATTTTTTTCCAGGTTGCCATGTGTTAATTTAATTTAATTTAATTTAATTTATTATAAATATATGATTACGTTCCAAAATAAAATTGTGAAGCAGTATAAAATATACCTCCTTCGGTTGCTGGAGGGAAGGAACTCCCACTCCATTTTAGATTTATTACTCCTATATCACTTACTAATACTTCTCCTTCAT